>Ga0137298_10022_pt1 | contig 183163 bp, 171 predicted proteins | sample RamsorincwithD2O_2_FD_97182 | JGI IMG/M metagenome (GOLD analysis project Ga0137298, IMG submission 97182) | Mouse cecal microbial communities from Vienna, Austria - Glucosamine amended with D2O | ecosystem: Host-associated > Mammals > Digestive system > Large intestine > Cecum | place: Austria...
AGGGGTGGTTTGTAAGTTGATACGTTTTTCTCACCTGTATTTCTTGCTTTTGGGGGGAGCAATTAAGACGTGTTTCTAAATTTTTTTATTATCTTAACTTATATAAAAAAATTAGGCTCTAGACCATCACTTTTTATTTTTGAAGTAAAGTTTTTCCATAAAAACAGCAAAATTTTCATTTCTGAGGTTAAATCTACATTCACATTCTTTTAAATGCAATATAAATTTTTCATCCGTCAGACCATTGAATTTCGCCAATCGTTTTTTAGCAAAACTCCAGAAGCTTTCTATACCGTTCACATGTGATTTCCCTCGCGCAAATTCGTTTTCATGGTGGAATACTCTGTAATGGGTGTAACCATTCAAAATAAGACCGTCATATGCTTTCTAGCCGTCTGTATGGATAGGAACCTTCAAGGATTTTTCCTTGTATTATAGGCAATAACTCTTCCCTTGAACATCTTGGAACTATGCTAACAAAAACTTTTCCCTCACGCTTCAGGACTCCAAAAACAGGCGTCTTGCCGGCAGCTCCGCGACCTCGCTTACCTCTCACTCTTTTGGCTCAGAAATAGCTTTCGTCAAGTTCAAATATTCCAAGCTCTTTTTGATGTTTTTGAATACTGTCTTCAAGAATTAACTCACGAAATTCTATGAAATAATTGTTAACAGTTTTACGATTTAACTTTAATAATTCACTTGTTGCAGTGACAGTTAACTCCATTAAAAAACAGTTAATAATTTTTCTAATTTATACTTACTTAATTTGGTGAATTTCATTATTTGGTGAATTTCATTACTCTTAATCATAATCTCGAAAAAAATAATGTTCAAGAGCTAATTCTTAGGAAAAAGTAACACGTTTAATTAAATATCTTTGTTATAAAATATTTCTAGATGCCTGAAACAGCTAATGTTTTGGAGGCGGGTACAGTTACGATGTTATCTAATTAAAGTTATTTTATCTAATTAATTGCTATGATAAGCATGAGTTGGAAACAGACTGTAAACCGACTGTGTATTATGTATGATGATATGATAACAACAGAATACGAGAAATTTTGTGAAACAGATTTTTACATGGCAATCTGTACAGCGTTTTCTTTGATTTGGTTTATGATTTGGACAAGGGCTTCTTGAGTTTTGTCATCAAAGAGGCGGAAAAAGCCTGCAGGTTTGTCAAAAGGAGCTTTCAGAAGTTCCTCTGTGTTTTCCATATAGCCATTTTGAATGACATAATTGATGATTTTATGCACAAAGGCTATTTGGTTCTGGTTGAGGGATGAGTCATTAATAAAGGCGGAAAATGCCTGCATGGCGGCTTCACGGTCAAGTTTGGCTATTTTACGGATAAGCAGGCCGAAAGGCGTGTTGCCGTATTCTCTTGCATAATCGGTTTTGCTTCCCAGTTCGCAGGTCAGCACGCGTTCAAGCTCCTGATAATCGCCTTTGCTTAGGGGAATATTGTGGGTCAGATTGTAAATGGCAAGGGTATTTGGGTGTTCGTTGACATATCTGTTCACTTTTGCCCGATAATCTTCAAAATCATAGGCGGAATTCAAAGGGTTCCCTTCCTGAACGTCAAGCACAGGGTCATGCAGTTTGGTGACGACAAGTTTGTTTTGTTTCTCGTCATTATCCAGAAAACGCATAAGTTCCCGAAGTTCTATACGGATTTTTTCAAGCATAAGCACATCGCACTCCGCAAAAAAGTTTTCGGAGTTAATGGCTTTGATTAATTCCAGTTTTTCTTTGACTTGAGGAATGGTGGTTTTCTTTTCCAGCACAGAGGCTATTTTTTTGAGCTGTTTTTGGGCTTTTTTCAAGTTTTTGGAATGTTCCATGCAATCCAGCATAAGCCCGTACATGAGATTGTCAAAGAGTTTGGCTGCCTCGTCCCTGTCATTTGACCACACAAGCGGAGCGATGATTGTCGCCAGTTCGCTTTTGCTTTCTTCGTTCAGGCAGAGAAAACTTTCTTCTTTTTGATATTTGATTACATGCCGAAGCTGCAATTTTACGGCGATAAGTTCCGTATTCAGGGAGAGGATTTGCCCCCGGCACACCTCAACGAGTTCTTTTCGCCATGTCTGGCTTGCGTCATCGGAAAATGCGCTGTCCTGCAATGCCGTAATAAGGCGGATTTGTTTACCGAAAATGTTTTCCGTGATGGATTTTGTTTCCCTTGCTTCAAAGTCTTTCTTATTGACACGGAAAAATTCAAAGTTTGCACAGTAGTCAAAAATCAGAAAACGGCGTTTGTCTATATACTCTCCGTCAATTTGATCGGAGCAGGAAAGCCCTTTGCACAGCCTTGTTCCCCGTCCTATCATCTGCCAGAATTTTGTTTTTGAGCGGACTTTTTTGAAAAACACCAGATTTACAATTTCAGGCACGTCTATGCCCGTGTCCAGCATATCAACGGAAACGGCTATATGCGGTTCTTTTTCGGGCTGTTTGAAATCGTCAATAAGGCTCTGTACATAGGCATCGTCACAAACCACACGGCGGGCAAAGGTTCCGCCGTACTGCGGATACAGTTTGTTGAAACACTGCACAATAAAATCAGCATGGCGTTTGTTTTGGGCAAAAACAACGGTTTTTCCCAAACGGTCACCGCCTGCAGTCCGAATGCCTTTTTCCATTAAATCCTGCAGGACGATTTTCACGGTTTCTTCATTGAAAACAAATCTGTTCATCGCTTCGGAAGGGATATATTCGGGCGTCAGACCGTCCTCGGTGAAATCTTCTTCAAAGCGTTCCTTGTCTTTTTCGGAAAGTTCGTCATAATGTATGCCGTCGTCAAGGAATTTTGTTTTTACTTCATAATTGTAATAGGGAACAAGGTATTTGTCCGTATGCACTGCGGTTTCATAATCATAGGCATAGGTGGGCAAACCGTGTTCCATTTCAAAAAAATCATAGGTGTTGCGGTCCACATCGGTTTTGGGCGTGGCGGTGAGCCCCACAAGCACGGCATCGAAATATTCAAAAATGGCACGGTATTTTTTGAAAATGCTTCTGTGGCTTTCGTCAATGATAATCAAATCAAAATGGGCAGGACTGAAAAGTTCCCGTCCGTCCTTAGAATTAACGTTGTTCACGGCGTTGAGCAGGGTGGGATAGGTGGAAAATATGATTCTTGCGTTTTTGTCGTCCTTGCCCATGCACAAATTGCAAAGGGTCGTATCGGGCAGATAAGTTCTGAAATCGTCTTTCGCCTGTTTGACCAAAGCCGTGCGGTCTGCCAGAAAAAGCACGTTGGTAAGCCGATTGGCTCGGCTCAGAACGTCCACAAGGCTTGAGGAGGTGCGGGTTTTGCCCGTGCCTGTTGCCATAACCAACAAAAACTTGCGTTCTCCCTTTTCCAGACCGTCGCAGACTGCCCGTATGGCTTCTTTTTGATAATAACGGTCGGTGATTTTGTCGTTTATGGGATATTCAAGCAGGCTTTTGGGAGCGTTTTCAAACTGTTCACGGCGTGTCATCAGCCTGTGCAAATCGCTTTTGCCGAAAATGCCGCTTACTTTGCGGGGCGGAAGTTTGCTGTCCCAAAAATACGTTTCAAAACCGTTGGTCAGAAAAATAAAGGGACGACGGGTAAATTTCCGTTCCAGACAGTCGGCATATAACTGGGCTTGACGTTCGCCCGTTTTCGGGTCTTTGCTTGCGCGTTTGGCTTCCACTACGGCAAGAGGCAAAGCATCATCATCAAACAACACATAATCGCACCAGCCCGTTTGTCCTTGGATAGCTGCCATATCCTGCACTTCATATTCTTCCGCCACATTGGCTTTCTCGCCGTCAAAACGCCAGCCGATTTGCTTTAAATCCACATCGATAAAGATTTTACGGGTGGCAAATTCCGATATGTTTTCGCTGTGGAAAGTACGGGTGTTTTTGTGCTCTTCTTTTTCTGCCGTGTATTTTGCGGAAAGATTCTGTATCTGCTTTTGCAGTTTTTCTATTTCCGCTTCTTTTTGCCTGAGGTTTTCTTCTTGTTCCTTGATTTTGCGGGTATCGGCAATTTGGGAGGGGATTAAGCTTTCCTGAAATTTCCGTTCTTCATATTCTCCGCCGTAGCAGTAATCAATCCAAAGGATAAACTCAAACAAACCACGCAGGGCAAGAATGGCATCACTATGCTTTATGTTCCGCTCCGTATGCACAGCCAAATTGCCCAGTTTGAGGATATACAGGAGTTTCTGCCATGTGCCGCGTTCCATAAGGTCGCGGAAGCTCGGCTCATGGAGAAGGGATGCCAGATTGTCCTTATAGGGAACATTTACGGACGTATCCGCAGAATAGACCCATTTTACCGCCAGTTCCATTGCTTTTCGGCAGGCTGCCGCGCACATGGCAGGAACGGCGGCATAGATTTTTTCCGCTTCCATGCAGGCAGGGGCAAAAAGAGCATATTCTTTTTTATTCTCTAAAAAGGAAAAGTTTGGCATAGTTATTTTTTATTCATTAGTATTGGATTGTTGGGGCAAGCGTTTATTAATTTCCGTTATGAAATGATTAAAGCTAGGTGATTTATTATTTGTAATATCCATATAGGAACCAATTTTTTTAGCCCATTCGTTTTTATATTTTCCAATTTCCATATAGGTAGGGCAATCTTTTCTAAATTTTGATAATCCTCCGGGATAAACCGCATCCGCCAGTTTTTCCCATGTGCGACAAATGCTGTCTTGGACATAAGAATGTAAAACAGCCTGTTTAGCTTGGGGGTAAGCACTTAATACTGCATTTTGATCCCCTAAGAGCCATGCTTCGACTTCTTCAACCGCAATACAGAAAGCATGGTCTATTGTTATATTATTTTTTTGAGCTACTGTTTCCAATTGGATTTGAAAATCGTTTTTATTTCGGTCATCATTATCCACTACAATAAAAATAACCGCTTCTATTCCCTGCAGACTTTTATTAAAACCTTTCAGGTATCCTGCTAAATCATTCAGTAGTTTTCCTGTTTTTATTTCTTTTGCGTTACTTCTTTTTGTAAATCCTCCTATTCCTTTAAAAAATTTGCAGTTATAATCAACAGATGGATATTCTGTAGAAAATTTTTGCATAATTATTTCTATTAAAGTGTTGCTTGATTTGTCTTCAATTAAAAATTGAAAATACATACTGTTTCCCCTTACCCAAAGTATTGACTATACCAGAGGTCTCCCATGGGAATACCTTCTGCTGTAAGGTCTTTAACAAAATCATAAGTGGAAGCTTGTTTGGCAGTGGAAAATCCGTTTTCATCTTTCTCAAGAACCCAAACCTGCTCAGGAGATAAGGCATTGACAAAAAATGGACTATGCGTTGTTACAAATAATTGTTTTGAAAAACCTGTACCAACATTTTTTTTCATTTCTAAAGCCAAACTTCCAAGATATTGGTGATACAATCCGTTTTCAGGTTCTTCGACAAAAATGAGCTGACGCGGATTTCTTTCATGAAGCAGCAAGTAATAAGCAAATAATTTTAAAGTTCCGTCAGACATTCTTTGAGAAAAAAAAGATTGTTCAAAACCATCTTGTTTAAATTCCAAAACCATTTGACCAGTTTGCAATTTTACAGGTTTTATTTCTGTAATATTTGGAATTTTTGTTTGAATATCTTCAAGAATTTTTTTAAATTCATTGGGATTTTCCCGATACATATATTGAGCAACATTGTTTAAATTGCTGCCAGTTCTGTTTAAATAGGGAGCAGGTGCTGCGGATTGGATTTGTCTGGCAGCGTCCGGGGTAAAATAACAGAGATACCAGCTTTTTAAAAAAAACAGAAATTTTTCAATACGAGAATATTGTTTCATTGTCCCCAATGTAACAATTCCAAGTTTTCTAATATCTGTAAGTTCAACCTCTCTTTTTTGCCCATCAAAAACACCGTCATCGTCCTGACCACCATCAAAGCCCTCAAATGCATAGCCTTTGCCTTCTTTTAGATAAAGAAAGGAAAGAGGTCTTCCTCTTTTGTTTCCTTGCCTGCGTTGACGAAGCCGTTCTTCTTTTACGTATGGTCTATTATTTTTGTCTTTTGCTATTGTTAGCTCATAGGTAATAGGACGGGAATTGCTGTTTTCTTTATAATAAATTTCAAAATGGATAGGATCACTGCTTCCTTGTGAAATTAACTGGTCATATCCTCCTCTGTTGTTAGCGTCGCAAGCATTTTCAACATCAGTAGAAAGACAATCGGAAAGAAAGCCAAAAGCATCAGCAAGAGAACTTTTTCCGTTTCCGCTCGCTCCTATAATAGCAACCATATTGCCTAATTCAGGGTTTTGTTGGGCACTGAATAGTTTGCCCATATTGATGTTTTTTAAAGATCCATAATTTTGTATGGCAATTCCCAGTATTTTTCCCATAATAAAATCCTTTTATCCGAAAAACCTTTGCATTAAGGCTTTTTTGAGTATTTTCAGTTTATCAAGACTGGAATTAATTGCAACTTTTATTTTTTCTGTTTGCTCCACAAATTCCGCAAATTGGTTTTGCAGTTCAAGGGGAGGAACAATAACAAAGAAATTTTCTATTTGTTCCTTAGTTAAGGCTTGTCGTGTAGCTCCATTGCTTTCTCCTAAAAAAATAAGAAAGTTTTGATAAGAAGCATTTAAAAGTTGTTGATTTAAAAAGATTGGGTTTAATTGTTCTAAATTACATCTAATAATAGTAACATGTTGATTAACTCTTGCAGGAAGAAGATTTTTTGGAACAATACAAGAACGTGCCACAGACGCACCTGTAATATTAAATAAAACGTCCTGTTCTTCTACCATTACATTATTAAGTTGCTTGGCTTGTAATTCATCAATATAGGCTAAATCTTTGTATTCAAATTTTCCGTTATGAACATTCAGACTACGGATTAATGATATTCCCTCTGTATAGTAACTCCCTTTTCCTCCTTTTGGGGTAGAGCCAGATCCAATTTTTTTAGTTATATTTTTTAATTGTTCTTTATTCCAATCATTAGAATTTGTCACAGGGTCGCCGAACATTTCCACAAAACGGGATTTTATGAGTTCGTCAAGTTTGGCGAGTTGTTGTTCACGTTTTTCAATAAGTTCACTGACTTTATCCAGAACCATGGCTATTTTTTCTTGTTCCTCAAGCGGTGGAAGGGGGATTTTAAGGTCAAAAAGGATTTGTTTATTAATAGCTTTAAAAGTGCTTCCTGTTCCTTTAGAAATTAATTCATGAGTTCTATTAATAAGTGAGTACCATAAAAATTTTTGAATACATTTATCTGTAGTTATGGTCAATGAAGCTAAACCTCGCCCAATACAACATTCACAGTCAGAAATATTTAAAGCTCCGATTGGTGCTCGAACAGAAATTAATATGTCATTTTCTTTAGCTATTTTTACAGGATTAGAACACCATAAGCGGATAGTTGGATTTATTTTTCCAAAATCAGCATTACCTTGAAAAAAGGGTATACCTTCTTTGTTATTATTATAAGTAGAAGAATCTGGGGATTGCCCCATATTAATCTTACAAATTTCCCCTAATTTTGCCATTACAGTAAGTCCTCCAAGTCTGAAAGTCCTTGGGTGATTTCCATTTCCAGTTCGTGCAGTTCTGCCATGATTGAGCTTGTGGGGGCGTATTCGACGGGTACGTATTCTATTTTTTTGTATTTGTTGATTGACAAATCATATTCATTGCCGGCTATTTCGTTTTTGGGCACAAAAAAGCTTTGTTCCGTGCGGGCACGGCTTTTTTCTTCTTCCAAATTGTGAAAACGGCGGATAAGGTCGGGAATGTCGTTTTCCTGTGTTTCCGTGCGTTTGTCGTCAAGGCTGAAGCCGTCTGCTTTCATATCGTAAAACCAGACGTTTTCCGTTCCGCCTGCTCCTGTTTTGGTGAACACAAGCACGGCTGTGGAAACGCCCGCATAGGGTTTGAATACACCGGAGGGCATGGAAATAACCGCACGCAGAAAATGATTTTCCACCAATTCTTTACGCAGGGCTTTATGGGCATTGGAGGAGCCGAAAAGAACGCCGTCGGGAACAATGCAGGCGCATTGTCCGCCTTTTTTCAGGATACGCAGAAACAGGGCAAGGAACAAAAGTTCCGTTTTTTTTGTATTGGTGACCGCTTTTAAGTTGTCGTTTATGCTTTCCGCGTCAACCGTGCCTTTGAAGGGCGGATTTGCCAGACACACGGTAAAGGATTCGGAAAGGACGTTTTGCCTGGACAAGCTGTCTTGATACGCTATTTCAGGCTGGCTTATGCCGTGGAGCATTAAGTTCATGGCTGATATGCGCAGCATGGTGGGGTCTGTGTCAAAACCTGTAAAAGCCTTACTTTCAAAATGTTTCCAGTCGCTTTCCGTCATGGAGCTTTCATGGGTTTGGCGTATGTATTCGGAAGCGGAAACCAAAAACCCCGCAGTGCCGCAGGCAGGGTCGCAGATTGTGTCGCCTGGCTGTGGCTGTATAAGTTCCACCATCATTTCCCGTATATGCTTGGGGGTGCGGAATTGTCCGTTTTGTCCCGCCGTGGAAAGCTTGCCGAGCATATATTCGTAAACGTCGCCCTGCATGTCCAGTCCCGTGAGGTCGTGTTCAAACAAATCTTCCAGACCGCTGATTATTTTTTGCAGGACTTGGGGCGTGGGGATCAAAAACATGGCGTCTTTCATGAAACGGGAAAAAGCGGTGTCCTGTCCGCTGTTTTGGAAAGATTGCCGTATTATTTCGCCGTGTTCGCCGATATCGGGCAGAATGCTGTTTTGCATATTCTTGACGGCAGGAAAAACACGGTTGGCAATGATGTTGTAAATATCCTGCGGGGCTTGGTTTTTGAATTTGCTCCAACGCATGGACTGACCCGTCGGGGTTTGCGGAAAAATTTTTTTACAGGACTTACCTGTCAGATTTTCCATGCGTTCGCTGTCCTGCTCCGCCTCGTCAAGGGAACGGATAAACATGAGATAGGTCAACTGTTCAATGACGGTTAACGGGTTCGTGAGCCCACCTGCCCATATATCAGTCCAGATTTTGTCTATTTTGTTCTTTATCGCGCCTGTTATCATGTTTGCTCCGTTTCTTGTCATTTTATCGGTATCATTATAACGGATATCGGATATAAAGACAAATACAAATCCTGTTTGTCAAAACAAGCTAATAGATGAGGTCAGAAAACTGCTTAAGGCAGGTTTCGATTTTTTCCTGTTCGCCGCTTCCGTTGGTGCGCAGCCGCAGGAGAGGGAGATTGTATTTTCTGAAAATTTTGTCTTTCAGCATATCTCTTGTATGCTGAATGCTTTCTTTTCGATGATAAGCCACGCCGTCCACTTCAATGGCAAGCACGGGCATTTTATCCATTTTGCTGATAATTAAAAAGTCGGTGTGCGTGCAGGGATTTTGCACAAAATTCTTTTCCCGTTCATTCAGTTTGGACATATCCTTGAAAATTACGGCAAGCCCCACATGGGGCGTACAGCTGAAGCTGATAAACTCCTCTTTTTGCAAAATATTCTGAAGAAGGGCAAACATAAGGTTTTCTGAATCGTACTCGGAAATTCTCTTATGCTTTTGGAGCAGTTTTTTTCTTTCCGTATTGAAATCGCTGTACAGTAAATCAAATACGGAACGGATGTTGCTTGTTTTGAGTTCATAGCCGTTGAATTGTATGTACCGTATAAGGTCGGCGTGGTTGGTATGACCGTTTTGGGCTTTGTCGTGTACGATCACGGTAAGGGACTTTACCGCACGGGATACTGCTACGTTCAGCATTTTGGAGTCGTCGACAAATTCCGTAATGGCATTGTCAACGGTTGAAATAATGATTGCGTCTTGTTCCCTGCCTTGGAATTTATGTACGGTGTCTATTTCATAAGGTTTGCTGTGAACGGTTTCGGTGACGGCATGGGTGATTTCGTCAACTTGTTTATTATAAGGAGCTATGATTCCAATACTTTTATAGGAAGATTTTTCCATTTTAGGTATTAGTTCTTGGGTTATGATGTCAATTTGGCGGATGTTGATATGGTCTCTTGCGTGATTGCCGGGGCTTGTTTTCCAGACGGAAAGCACTTCGGGTTCTTTTCGGTCTTCCGTCATAATAATAAGCTGTCCGTTATAAAATTTTTGGTTGCAGAAATTAATGATTTTAGGGTGGCAGCGGTAATGTTCACGCAAAAGAGTAACGGGAATGTTTCGCCATTGTTCCATAATGGAAGAAAGCAGACTGTGTGCGGTGTAACGGTATTGGGGGGCAACATCAAATTCCTTTTGTATCGCTTCAAGAGCTTGTATTTTATTGGAGGCGATGACATTGGGAAGCTGTTTCGGGTCTCCGACAACAACAATGTTTTTAGTACAAGAAAGTGCCAATGTGCCTGTGACAAGGTCTACTTGCGAGGCTTCGTCAATAATGAGGTAATCATAGATAAAATCAGAGGATAATGAGTTTCTGACTGAATGGGTGGTGCTTAAAATAATCGGGTATTCCGCAATAATTGAATCGCTGTTCTTTTTTAAATCCGAAAGCTCAAAATGCGGTCTTTCGTTTTCAAAATCATATTTATTTGCCAGTACGGCCTTGAAATACTGAATCGACTTTTTGGTAAGTTCCTTGTTTTTATCGGAAAAATTCTTTTCTTCCAACAGAGTTGACAATTGTTCTTTTTCAGTATTGAGTTCCGTAAATTTGGCGGTATAATATTCTCTTTGTAAAAAAGGGATAACTTCCGCGGGGCTATGGGCAAAAAGTTTTAAAACTTGTCTGTTGAATTTAAAGAAAAGAAATATTTTTTGGAATATGTTGGGCTTTTTTTCTTTTTCTGCATATTTTTCAAATTCAAGCCAAAGAGACAATATTGTTTTTACCGTTAAATTTTTTGCGGGAACAGTAAAAACATTCTGCAGGCTTTGATAATATTCATTAAAATAATGTTGTTCGGGAGTTAATGTCAAAAATTCCTGTTCAATTTCCGCAAGCCTGTTTTTGGCGTAAAACAGTTCGTCAATTTCTTGAGTGAGATTTGAAATTTCCGAAAGGAGCAGGGCTTTTTCTTCTTCCTCCATCTGCCAGTCCGTCATGTCGGGATATTGTGCCTGCTGTTTTTCGATAAATTGGGTTTTCTTCTCATTTGAACCAAGAAATGCCGTAAGAAAGGAAAGCTCTTGTTTGCTCAGTTTGTCTACAACATTTTGGGTTGCCGAATTGTTGTTGGAAACAACTGCTACGGTTTTTCCCTGACAAAGAATGTTGGCTAAAATGTTTAAAATAGTTTGGGTTTTTCCTGTTCCCGGAGGACCTTGTACAATGCTTGCTCGAGACGAAAATGCTTGCTCAACTGCAATTTTTTGGCTTTGGTTTATGCCGAAAGGATAGATCAGCGTATCGGAAAAAAGTATGGGCTCAAAATTTGAAGTGCTGTCCAAGTATTGGGAAACAATGCTCTCTTCGCTGATTTGGGTGAGCTTGTCGTATTGGATTTTCAGCAGGTTCGTATTGTTGCTTTCAAGTCCTACGTTATGGGCAATTTCACCAAAACAGGCAAAAAGTTTTTTGATATGCGGAAGGCATAAGCAATTGTTTTCGATCGAAACTTCTGCAGGCTCATAGAGCCTGCTCTGGTTATTGTCAAAAATTATTTTATATACCGAACCGTAATCCAAAATTGCTTTTATGTCAGATTTTCCGCTGTTATTTATTTTTATGATGTGAGTTTCTGGATTGATTTTTTTGTTAAGTTTCAGTGTCTTTATTCTGTTTATTCCGTAGCTGTATGTTTTTTCGCTAGTTGTAAAAGATATTTGATATTTTTCATTAATCAGTTCTATGGAATTTATTTCATCGGTTTTATCTTTGTCGTCAATAAAAATAAGCAATTCATTATTTTCCACAGTGTGTTCCTTTTTGCTTGTATAAGATAATCAATTTTTATTTGTATCATTATCGCAATATTTGGCAAGTTTTTATTTTTGGCATAAAAACCAAAAAAGAAGGCATAAATTTTCAGACTGCGTCAGAAATAGATGCAGTTTTTTTGTCGCTTTAGCATAAAAAAACACCAGCTAAGCTGGTGGAATAAAAAATCTTTAGATACAAGACGTTCCTTCTTTGGTATGCATTTGATGTGTTCGTCAATGATACCCAAAGGAAGACAGTGTGTTATGAACGACAGTCAAAGCTTATCCCATACCAAATGGAATTGCAAATATCATATAGTTTTTGTACCAAAATTTCGTCGTAAAGCAATTTATCTGAAAATAAAAAATGATATGGGAAAAATTCTCAGGCAATTTTGTGAACAGAAAAAAGTAATAATAGAAGGGGAGATGTGTGCAGATCATGTACATATGTTAGCAGCTATCCCTCCCAATCTAAGTGTCTCATCATTTATGGGATACTTGAAAGGAAAGAGTTCTTTAATGATATTTGATAGACATGCACATCTCATTATGCTTAGAAATACCCCTCTTGTTCTTTCTTTGCTTGGTGCGGACAAGGATTTGACTGTTTCAACCAATTACAGAACCTTGAATAAAGTTCTCAGGGAAAAGCATAAATTGCCTGTTGATGTAATGAAGCAAGTACCAAAGGCAATGACTGATCCTATTATGATTTTTAAATCCGCCACTGTTGCTAATGACTATGTGATGATGCTTGATTTAAAAGATAATAAAGGGGCAACCGTTGTTGTGCCTGTCTCTTTGAATTATGATGGTATCGCAAATTATACCGTCAATTATGTTCCGAGTGTATACGGTAAAGCAAATGAAAATACAGGAAAACCAAATAATAATTGGTTTATCAATCAAATTGAACAAGGAAATCTTGTTTATCAAAACAATAAAAAAAGCCGTGAGTGGCGGACATCTTCAGGGCTCCGATTGCCAAGGGTTGGTTCCGATCTAATCACTCACGGCAAGAATAAGAATATCTTAACAGATGTTGATTTGTCAAGTGCAAAAAGTGCTAACCCTACGTATTATCAAAATTCTTCCCCTCGCGGGCTTATCCGGTTCAATCCAAAGACACAGGAAGCAATGATTACCGTGTTCAAAGACAAAAAAAATTTTTCCACTGTCCTGCATGAAACAAGCCATTACTTTTTACAGACACTGGCTAATGCCTATCAAATGGAAAATGCTCCGGCATGGGTAAAGGAAAACTTTGAAACGCTTGCAAGAGAAATGGGTTTTGACCCAAGTCAGCCGCTCTCCACAGAAACACATGAACGCTTTGCAAGATTTGGAGAAGCTTATTTTAGAGAAGGCAAAGCCCCACGGGAAGAACTTGCCGGGGCTTTCAGCATGTTCAAAGGCTGGCTTACTTCCTTATACCGTTATGTGTCAAAGCTGCTTGGCAGGGACAGTCTGAACGATGAAATACGCAGTGTCTTTGACAATATGCTGGAGACAGAGGAACAGATTGAACAGGCAAAACGAAACAGGGAAAAGGAAAGCTCCATTCAGATACTGGCAAGCAAATTCAACCTCAAACAGGAACAGCTTGATTTACTGCAAAAAGAAAAGGACAGAGCGGATAAAAAGGCTTCCGCAATTATTTTACTCAACAAAATACAAGGCTTGAAAAATGCAGAAGAGAATGCCAGAAAGGAAGTTTCTGAAATTGTGTGGACTTCTGATTATTACAATTCTCTGGACACTATACGTAAAAATGGAAAAATAAGCTTTGAAAGTCTGCTGGGATTTTTAGATGAAGATACAGCAAACAGTATCAAAACAAAATGGAAAGATTATTTTTCAGACAGCGAAAATGCCATGAGTATTGATGAGGCTGCAATTTATTTCAATACTTCAGCGGAACAGTTTATCAATCTTTTATTCAATGAACTGCCTGCAAAGGATTATATTGACCGGTATGTGCGGAACGCAAGGAATAAATTTGAGGCAAGTTTCAACGCTGATGTGGAATACATGGGGCTTGATAACGATGTGCTTAATCTTGAGATTGAACTTATGGGCGGACAGAAAATTGATTTGAAAGCACTTGATACCGCCCTTTCTGAACGGGCTGACAGAAAAGCCGGAGAAGATTTGGACAGGGACTATGAACGGCTGAAAATGTCCATTGAAAAGAAAAGCTCCATGCTTCGGGATTTGCGGAATAAAAAAGAAGATACCGCCACTAAAAAAGAAATCTTAAAACTCAAAGAACAAATGCGGATTATGCGGGCAGATCTGAAAGCCAACTATGAAAAGAAAATGGAACGGGATAAAACTGTCCGGGCAGTCCGAAAAGAAGTAAAATCAAAATCTGTGCCTGAAGAATGGCGGCAGCAGATTTTACAGCTGGTGCAAAAAGTGAAAGGGCTTGGCACGCCTGCCATGACTGCGGACAGGAATATTCCAAGCTGGCAGAAGTTTAAAGACGCAAAGTTTGGAGCAGAAAAACAGGATTTGGGAGTGGAGCTTGCTGCTCCGCCTATTCCGGAATGGCTGGAGAATTTGGCGGAATCTATTTCCTTATCAGAGCTCAGCACTGCTGATTTGAAAGACTTGCGGACAGGCATAAAATCTCTTGCCCATATCGGCAGAGCTGAAAGAACTATTCTTGACGGACAGGAAAGGAAAAGAGTGCAGGAAACAGTCAATGAGTGTACTGAAAATATGGGGAAAATTACCCAAACAAAATATTTAACCGACAGGGAAAAAGCGGAATTTATCGGAGGAATAGTTGATAAAACTCGTGGTGTTGTTGCTCTTATGACCCAAATGCGGGACCTTTTCAGACGTGCTGACGGGTACACAAAAGAGGGAACCGGACCAAACAGCAAATATATCACACAAAGGATACATGATGCACAGGTTCGGGAACTGGGGCTTACGGACAGTTTTCAAAAAGAATTTTCCAGCATTTGGCAGCCCATAGCGATACATTCAAACTTTACCAAAGAGTTTGTGATTGAGGGAATACAGCTTCCAAAGGAACTTATGCGGCGCTGGGGCGGTAAATTCAGCAAAGACAGAGTGATTGCCGTTGCTCTCAATATGGGCAATAAAGGCAATTTGGACGCTCTGATGAAAGGCTATGGCTGGACTATGGAAGATTTAGGAAAGATTATTTCCACCTTGTCAGAAGAAGAACTTTTTGCTGTTCAGAAAACATGGGACATGCTGGAGCGGCTGCGTCCTCACCTTGAAAAAACATACAAGGAAATGAACGGCGTGGATATGAAACTGGTTGAAGCGCAGGCGATAACGGTTACTTCCAAAGAGGGAGCAAATATAACCTTGCGAGGCGGTTATTATCCTTTGCAGTTTGACCCGGAACTTGCCCAAAGCATAGGAGAAAAAGAAAAAATAGACAATATCCTGAATGCAAATGCATTTTTACCCGCAAAGCCGACAGTACGCAAAGGCATGACTATGGCTCGTACCGGCTCTAAAAAACCGCCGTTGTTGTCCTTTGTGAGCGTTGTCAGCAGACATTTGGAAGACAGTATCAAATATGCTACCCATGCCGCAGCTGTGCGTGATGTGTATAAGATTGTTAGCAATGCAGAGTACAGGGATAGTTTTGTCAGCGCTTTTGGTTCGCAGGCTTATGAACAGATTGCGCCATGGCTGAAAGCCTGCGCCACTATAAACAGGGAACCAACACACGAATTAAAGAAGTTTGCAAAGTTTTTGACTTCAAGAGGCAGCTTGTTTGCTATGGGGCTTTCTTTGCGGACTTCATGGATGCAGTTTACCAGTATTGGCTCTTCCATCAAGGTTGACGGCTTGGGCAATTTTATGAATGGCTGCTGGATGTTTATAACCAAGCCAAGAGAAACTGCAAGAATGGTTAAAGAAATGTCTGCCTACATGAACAACAGAACAAAAATATATGACAAGACAGTTGCTGATACGCTAGGAAAATATAATCCTAATGCAACAGCTTTACGGGTAGGAAATCATATTTTCACCAGACAGCAGTTTGACAGCGCCTGCTTTGCTCTGACGGCTATGGCGGATATGGCGGTTGCTGTTCCTACATGGCTTGGCAAATATAATGCAGAAATAAAGAAGGGGCTGACAGAACAGGACGCAATCAGAAAAGCGGACGAAGCTGTGATTATGGCACAGGGCAGCGGCATGACTATGGATACAACATCCCTTATGCGTGAAAAAGGGGCGTGGGAGTTTCTGCTGATGTTTATGTCCTTTGCCATGAACTGGCAAAACAGGCAGCGCTTTTATTTTGCAGGGTACAAAGAATATCTGAAAGGCAATCAGTCTGAAATTGACCATAAAGAGTTTTTCAGCCACATTGCCCTTGAATGGATTATGCCGCCTGTGCTTACGGTTGCCATGCTGTCCTTGCAGGATGACGAGTACACGCTGGAAGAAGCAAAAGACGATTTAATGAATGAAGCTGTTTCTTACTGGCTTATGGGTGTGCCGATTATCCGGGATATTTACAGCGGTATCGGGTATGGCACAAAGTTTGGGGAAACGGCAGCAAGCAAAGGAATTGAACTTGGCAAACAGGTTTATAAGGATATGCGGAAAATGCAGGAGGGAAAAGATATGTCTTATTCCACCATGAAGCATATTATCAACTTCGTGGGTTTCAATCTGGGTATTCCTACAAATTCTTTCTTCAGAGTTGGAGAAGGCACTTACGAATGGCTTGAGGGGGATGCCGGAATAGGTGCTATTATCTTGGGCAAGCCGTATAGATGATGATTTTAAAACAGTTAATGTTCGCTTTTTAGTTTTGTATAATCATATTGGCAGCAAAGAAGCAGTATGAAATTTATGCAATTTTTTACATAAATTTACTTGACAGTATGCAAAAAATTGCATAAAAATATCTTCAGGACGGAGGAAAAATGAAAAGAAAAGACATACTCCGAAAATTGGCAGAGGCAGGGTTTATCATTGAAGAGGGTAAAAAACATACCCACGTTATAAAAGACGGTAAAATGATAAGCGTGGTAAGCAGACAAGCAGAAATAAAAGAAAACATTGTCCGCCAAATTCAAAAACAAACCGGGGTAAAATTATTACCATAAGAAAGGGGGAATTTTCCCCCTTGCCCCGTAGCATATAGAGGGCTATTTATGAGCAGATATTTTTCTATTATTTTCAAAGCAAAAGAGGGCGGTTTTATAGCTCTTTTTCCCGATATTCCAGAGGCATTTACGCAAGGAGAAGATTTGGCGGAATGTGTGGATATGGCAAAAGAGGTTTTAGATGAGGTTTTAGAAAGATATACTTTAGAACGCAGGAAACTGCCTGTACCGTCTTCTCTTGAATATATAGAGAAAAAAGCGGATGAAGAAATTGCAGAAAACGGCGATACATTAGACCTTTCTTTCAAGCCTCTTTTTCAATATATCGAGGCGGCGGAAATGGATGTGAAGCCTGTAAGAATTACTGTTAGCTTCCCAAAATCAACCCTTGAAACTATTGACAAAAAAGCCGATAAATTAGGAATGACCCGTTCAGGGTTTTTGGCTAAATGTGCATTGGCTTATTGAATAATCAAACGTAAGATAAAGAATAAAAATAAGCCCCCGTCCGGGGGCTCTTTTGTCTTTTGTTGGTTTTGCCTACCAATATTTGTTTGTATTTAGTTATAATATTTTGTATTGTCAAGAAAAAGAAAAAATATAAAATCAATAAAATAATAGGGGTATTTTTAGGGGTACAAATAATTATAGTTTTATGTTATTTTTAGTAAAAATAAGTTATTATGATGTAAGTTGTAATCTCCCCCTTGCACAATAAACCACCTGCTATGCAGGTGGAATTAAAAATCTTTAGATACAAGAATGTCCTCCTTTGGTATACATTTGTTGTGTTCGCTAATGATAACCAAAGGAGGACATTTCTATGTCTGGAAATCAAAGTTTATCTCATACCAAATGGAATTGCAAATATCATATAGTGTTTGCCCCAAAATATTGTCGTCAAATAATTTATAATAAATTAAAAGAAGATATTGGCAGGATTTTACGTCAGCTCTGTGAACAAAAGAAAGTAGAAATATATGAAGCCAATGCGTGCAAAGACCATATCCACATGTTAGTATCTATTCCTCCCAATCTAAGTGTATCGTCATTTATGTGGTACTTGAAAGGAAAGAGTTCTTTGATGATATTTGATAGACATGCCAATTTAAAATACAAGTATGGCAACAGACATTTTTGGTGCAGGGGCTATTATGTTGATACAGTAGGACGCAATAGAGAAAAAATAGCGGAATACATTCGAAATCAATTGAATGAAGATATAATCAATGACCAAATGACGTTCAAAGAATACTTTGACCCGTTTACGGGCAGTAAGAATAATTAAGGCAATGGTGAGCTACTTTAGTAGCAGCTTGTGAATGTAATGCGATTGGCGAACACTTCAAAACGCCTTTAGGCGTAAGCCAGTAATATGCCCTTACAGGGCTGGAGAAAACCACCGGCTTAGCCGGTGGTACTTATTTGAGTGGGTTTTATTTCGTATTCGTTCGTTATCATTCGTTTACATTCGCAAAGATTGAGATATGAAAGGGGCATAGACAAAACTGAAAAAAGGAGTGCGTATCCCTAGTCTGTCTTTGGCCGATAGTATAAAAAAGCGGGGTAAAAATTTATTCAGCTTGCTTTTTTATATTTTTTATTTCAATATTTGCAATGCCATTCCAAAACCATATCCCGCTATGGCCTATCATATCTTGGACTATTCCGGTTTTTGATATAAAATATCCCACTTTCGTTCACGATATGAAAGGCAAGGGGTGAAGCGCTATAAGATGAGCCGTATCAGGTAGTTGCCGGCAACAGGTCATATGTTTATGTAACTCCTGACGAGGGACAGAAAGGGCGTATCAGATATTTTATTAGGCTCTTGACTAGTATCTCATATAGAAATTATATATAACTATATGGAATACAATAGAATAAGCAAGTATAAAATAAAAAAAATTATTAAATGCTTTGCAGAGGATTTAACTGCAACATCTACGAGTAATTTACTTGGTATAAATCGTAATACCATAAATGCATATTACAATCTTTTAAGGGAAAAAATTTTTCTTTTCTCTCTGGAAGAAGAGAGAAAAGAATTGGGTGAATTTGAACTTGATGAAAACTATTTTGGTGCCAGAAGAGTGGGAGGTAAACGCGGACGAGGAGCAGCTGGAAAAACACCTGTATTTGGAGTGCTGAAACGAGAAGGAAAGGTGCATGTCAACATAGTTCCACGATGTTCCAAAGAAGAATTAATGCCTATAATTCAGGGTAAAATCCTTGAAGGTTCTACAATTCATACAGATGGTTGGAGAGCATATGACGGATTAATTTTAAATGGTTATACCCATTATAGACTATTTCACCATGAAAATGAATTTACAAGGGGAAAATCTCATGTGAACGGAATAGAAAGCTTCTGGAGCTTTGCTAAAAGACGATTAGCAAAGTTTAATGGTCTAACAGATGAAAAGTTTATCTTGCACTTAAAAGAATGTGAGTGTAGATTTAATTTTAGAAATGAAAATTTTGAGCAATTTTTAATTGAAATCTTCTTTCAAAAATAGAGATGATAGTCTAAACCCTTTTATTATAATGGCAAAGGGAATATCTGCATGATACGTGCTTATTTAAGCCGGTAAGAGGTAATTCCTTTATATTTGATGCAATTGATTTCCGGGTCTTCTTCCAGTCTTTTTTTATATGTTTCAATATCCGCAACATTACGTGATGATAAAAACGTTTCCAGTTCAAAGCTGTTCATGGGGTGTCGTTGGCAGATGTTTTTTATTGCTTCGTAGTGGTCGGACACATCGCTGAAAAAATTACCGGTGCTCAGCATGTCGATAGAAATGGCGGATAATTTTTCAACCGCTTTTTGAATTTGTTCCTTGCTTGGGGGCTCTGCGAAGGATTCCGCAGGAGGGCGGACAGGAGTATTGATATAAACCCTGTCGTATTTGATTTTCGGAAGTATGGCGGCAAATTTGCTTAGCGAAGCGTCGTCGTCATTCATACCTGCAAGAAGCATGATTTCAAGCCAGAGTTGCCCTTTGTATTTATGGGAAAATTCAATCAATCCTTTTTGCGTATCTTCGTATTTTACGGAAAAATGCGGGCGGTTGATTTTGCGGAACGTTTTTTCGTCGTAAGCATCCATGGATGGCAAAACGATATCGGCATTCAGGAGGGCGTTTTGCACGGCGCTGTCTGCAAGCAGGGAGCTGTTGGTTATTACCGCAACGGGAACATCTGAAATTTCTTTTATTTTATCGATAAGTTCGCCCAATCCGCTGTACAGCGTAGGTTCGCCTTCCCCCACAATGGAAATGACATCAAGTTTTTGCAAGCTTTTTTGGTAATGGATAAATTCATCAACTATATCGCGCACCGGAAAAAACAGTTTTCGTTCTGACTGCATGTGTTTCGTCCTGCCCAGTTGGCAGTAAACGCAGGAATAGGAACAAGTCCTTTCCGGAATGGGGCTTATTCCCAGTGAAACGCCCATGCGCCGGGAAGGAACAGGACCGAATAAATATTTATATGAGTTTTCCATTTGAAATCCCCTTTGAAATCTTTCTGATGTGCTGCATAGTCTATTCTTAATAATGGCAAATGTTAAGAGTTAATTTCGGTGTATCACCGGATGATGATTTTACCTGTTTTGCAATGATAAAAAATTTGCACTTGTTACTTTCTATTGGGCATGTTTTTTGCTGTTTACGATTAATATAAGGAGTTAAATATGGATGTAAATACTACGGATTTGGTTTTGCCTGCGGGGTTACAGGATTTTTTGGAAGAAAATGCGTTGATATGTCCGCCAATTCCGTTGGCGATTTTTCCTCTTTTGGAAGAAAGGGAAGAGAATTTTTTTGCAACGGATTGGTCTGTTGTTTCACAGCCTTTGAATTTTAATGAACATTGGGCTGGAAATTATAAAGTAAAATACTGGCTTGAACCATGGCACGCAATTCTTTATAAGGGTGATAACTCTTATTTATCCAAAATTCTTAATGCAGGTTTTGACGGCGTGTTCCTTGATGTTATCGACGCGTTTGCTTATTTTGAAACCAAAGCATTTTCGTATGATATTCATAATGCTTATGCCATATCATCATATTTTTAGAAGATTGCTTTGCCGTTAACTTCCCGCAGTGACGCTGGATATACAGTCCCTCCCGCTTTATCATTGCGGGCGTTAGAAAAGCAATCTATTACGGCTTCAGCGTAAAAAACACCGGTTTAGTTACTGTCCCCAAAAGTTGGACAACGCCGGTGTTTTTTTTATTTTTAAATTGGTTTAAAATGGTTCATATGGCTATTTTTAAATTCAATACGATATTGTACCAAACAATGAGCAGTGATAAAAGTTTAAAAATTGGTCTCACTTTTGGTTTGTTTTGGTTTTTAAGTTTTATTATAATAATATTCAATTATTTTATAATATTAAATTATATATTATAATTATTTTTCAAAAATATATTTAAATTTTTTATAATTGGTTGACAAATTGGTTGTAATTGGTTATTAAAAAATCATAGATAATAAAAAGGTAAAACCAATGAGTGAAATGCAATATGCCAAACTATCGACAAATAGTTTACTCAATCAATTAAAACAGTTTTTGACCGCCAATAATTTCCAGGTCGGCGATAAGCTTCCTGCTGAACGTGCGTTGGCGGAAGAGTTTAAAGTGAGCCGTTCAAGCATTCGAAAAGCTTTAAAAACGTTGGTGGATAAAGGAATAATCGAAAGCAGGCAAGGGGGGGGCAATTATTTGAAAATTCCCGATGTCGACCCTATCGCCAGTGAAATTTTGGATGCTGTCAATCGTGAAAGTTCGTTGTTTGAGCAGGTGACCGAATACAGGTATTATCTGGAGCCGATAATCGCGCGGTTAGCGGCGCAAAAAAGAACGGAAAAGCAACTTAATCAGTTGAAATTAATTGTTTTTGAACAGCAAAGGCGTAAAAGTTTGGAACTTCCTTTTGACGGCAAGCTGGATGCGAATTTCCATTTGCAGCTGGCGAACTGTACCGGAAATTTTTTGTTTATCGAAACGATGAAAAGGCTCAATAGGATTTATTCCGAAGGCAGAAGCGATGAAGTGAGAGATGATGAATGGAAGGAATTTTCCATTAAGACGCATTTGCAAATCATTGATGCGATTGAAAATCGGGATTCCGATCTTTGTGAGAATTTATTGCGGGAACATATTCTGACTGTGAAGGATAAGCACATTTTTGCAAATAAGAAAGAGTGAGTCATGTTGGTACCTGTTGTCATATATGCCTGTTTGGGGGCTGTTGCCGGTATTTTGGCGGGCTTGTTGGGGGTCGGCGGCGGAATTGTCATTGTTCCCATGCTCAGTGTCACTTTTGCGATGCAAAATTTGCCTCATGAATTGATAATGCATTTGGCATTGGGCACCTCAATGGCGAGCATTATTTTTACTTCTTTTTCCAGCGCGATGGCGCATAATGGAAGACAGTCCGTCTTATGGAACCTTGTGAAAATAATAACACCAAGCATTATACTAGGAACGTTTTTCGGGTCTTTTATCGCTTCAAAAATTCCGACGCGGTATTTGCAACTTTTTTTTGCATTGTTTTTATTGGTTGTGGCTTTTCAAATGTTTTTCGGAAAAAATCCGAAAGCGAACAGGCAGCTGCCTGACTCCTTGGGAATAAGTCTGTTCGGAGCAGTCATAGGTATCATTTCCAGTTTGGTCGGTATCGGAGGCGGCACAGTATCCGTTCCTTTCATGGTTTTTCATAATGTCGAGCTGCGAAAGGCAATCGGAACATCTTCTGCAATAGGCATTCCTATTGCCGTTGCCGGAGCTGCGGGATATTTGATAAATGGTTTGTCAAATCCTGATTTGCCTGAATATTCTTTGGGATATATTTATTTGCCTGCTTTATTCGGGTTGGTTTTGTTCAGCTCCCTGACTTCACCCGTAGGCGCCAAACTGACCCATTCATTGCCGGTGCATAGGATTAAAAAGTATTTTGCGTTCTTACTCTTGGTTGTCAGTATAAAAATGTTTTTAGAAACAATTTAATCTTGAAAGGGATAAGGGGGTCATATGAAAAACACAGCTGATATTTTTTGCGGGGTATTTTTTCTCCTGATTTGCGCAGTCGCTGTTTGGAGCGTTTCTTCCCTGCCTGAGGCTTCCGGGGTTGATTATGTCGGTCCTGGAACACTGCCTAAGTTTGCCATCGCCATATTGGCTCTTTGCAGTTGTTATCTTATTTTGAAAGGTTTCATGGTCAAAGCTCCCAAAAAATATTTACCGGAAAAGAAAGTATTTTTAAAAATTTGTATGGTTTTGATTTTATTTTATCTTTATTTGGCTTCCGTAACATGGCTCGGTGATTATTTTTTGAGTATGGAAAATCCCGTTTTTCTTTACGGCGGCGGTTTTGGAATAAGCACCGCACTGTTTCTTATGATTATTTTGCCTTTTTTGGGACGCAAAAATCCTGTTGAAGTCATTGCGGTTTCCCTTGTCACAACCGCATTGCTGATTGTTGTTTTCGGAATGTTTTTTAAAGTCTTGTTACCATAACATTTACGGAGTGGAATATGTTTGCCGAAGTATTGGAAGGAATTTTAAATGCGATGTCTTTAAGCAGTTTGCTTGCGAATTTAATGGGTGTCGTGTTAGGGATTATTTTTGGAGCATTGCCCGGACTGACTTCCGCCATGGGAGTAGCCCTGCTTATTCCGTTAACTTTTGGAATGCCCTCTATTGACGCGTTTTCCGCTTTGCTCGGAATGTATGTCGGCTCTATCTACGGAGGGTGCATCACTGCGATTTTGGTAGGTACGCCCGGAACCGTCGCGGCGGCGGCAACCATGCTGGAAGGACCCGCACTAACGGCAAAAGGGGAATCAAGAAGAGGTCTCGATATGGCGACAATAGCTTCCTTTATAGGCGGTATATTCAGTTCCTTGGTTCTTGTCACTATCGCACCGTTGCTTGCGAAAGCGGCGATGTCTTTCGGCGCGCCTGAATATTTCGCCGTGGCGGTTTTCGGTCTTGCCATTGTGTCTTCCTTATCTTCCGGAGAGGTTATCAAAGGGCTTATCGCCATGTCTTTGGGCTTATTGTTTTCATGTATCGGGTTGGACCCTATCACCGGCGACATGCGCAATACCTTTGACAATCCCAATCTTTTCAACGGGCTTTCACTGGTACCAGTTTTAATCGGTTTATTTGCCGTATCGCAAGTTCTTGTCACCATTGAAGACGTGATTGCGGGAAAAGGAATAAAAGAAGCGCGGGTAACGCAAAAAGGCTTGACCATAAAAGACATAACAAGCAATACCGTGAATTTTTTCCGCTCCTCGATAATCGGAACAATTATCGGCATTATTCCGGCAACCGGGGTAAGCGCCGCGTCATTTCTGGCGTATTCCGAAGCCAAAAGAAATTCTAAAACGCCTGAACAATTCGGCAAGGGGTGTTTGGAAGGCATTGCCGCAACCGAATCTTCCAATAACGCGGTTTGCGGCGGGGCGTTAATTCCTTTATTAACGCTCGGTGTTCCCGGTGACATTGTCACGGCTATCATGCTTGGGGCATTGATGATACAGGGGTTGACTCCCGGACCGCTGCTTTTTGTTGAACATCCCGTTACGGTTTACGGTTTGTTCGCGGCTTTTGTCATCGCCAATATTTTTATGCTCGGCACCGGATTGCTGACCGTCCGCGTTGCGGGCAAAATCATCGCTATTCCGGGAAATTTGCTTATGCCCGTGGTGCTGACGCTTTGCGTCGTCGGCGGGTATGCGGTGAACAATTCAACCTTTGACCTTTTGGTTGTCGCAATTTTCGGTACCTTGGGATATTTCATGCAAAAATTCGATATTCCGCAGCCTCCGTTATTGCTTGCAATGATTTTATCACCGATAGCCGAAACCAATTTCAGAAGGGCATTGTCTATTTCCCAAAATGATTACAGCATATTTTACACCAGCCCGGTAACCTGCATTATTTTGTTTGTCAGTTTGTTGATTGTTTGCAATCCGATTATCACAAAGGCTGTCCGTCATATCAAATCCAAAAAATAGGAGGAACTTATGGAACTGCGAGATAAAGCGAAACTGCTCTTCGCATGGTTTAATGACCATTATGAGGAAATGCTGGGAAAAATCGAATTGATTGTCAATATGGATTCTTTTTCCCATGACGGAAAAGATGTGAATGTTCTCGGTGAAACGGTATGCTCATTTTTTGAAGGGACAGATTTTATCACGGAGAAAGCTGCGAAAAAGGAATGCCCGGAAGATGAGCCGTGGCAAGCGGAGTTGGGAAATGTTTTTACAGCAAGGACCCATAAGAAAGAAGATGGTGCAGGCATTGTTTTTCTGGCGCATATGGATACCGTATTTCCCAAGGGCACGGCAGGCAAGCGTCCGTTTTATTTCGATAAAGAAAATGACAGGGCCTACGGCCCCGGAATTGTGGATATGAAATCCGGTTTGATAATGAATATTTTTGTTGCCAGGGCATTGAAAGAATTAGGCTTGGTTTCTTGTCCGATCACATTGACGTTTTCGCCTGATGAAGAAATCGGTTCCCCCTCGGCTTTGCCGGTTTTGCAGGATGAACTGAAAAATGCATTGGTTTCTTTTTGTTCCGAGCCGGGATATGTAGGAAACGGGGTTACGATCGAACGAAAGGGATCCGGACATATTTTATTGGAAATTACGGGTAAATCTTCTCATGCGGGCAGAGCTTATGCGGAAGGGGCTTCCGCAATTTTGGAGCTGGCGCATAAAATTTTGGCATTTGACAAATATGTTGACTTATCAAGGGACAAAACCGTCAATACCGGAATCATAAAAGGCGGCACTTCTGCCAATTCTGTCGCTCCCAACGCAATGGCAAGGATACATCTTACGTACAAAACCTTGGAGGAAGGCGAGCGGCTTGTCGAAGCGATAAAAGAAGAAGCGGCAAAAACATATGTGGAAGGAACCCGCACTTCTCTTAGCGGCGGTTTGCGCTTGCCGCCTTTGGTTCCAAATGCGGGTGCGAAAAAATTATATGAATTTGTAAAAAACGCAGGGGAAATGATACAGTATGTCCCGTTTGTCGAAGCGTCAAAAGGTGCAGCCGAATCCGGGTTTTGCTCAAGTGTTTTAAAAATTCCCAGTATTTGCAGTATGGGACCTGAGGGAGGTTTTTTGCACAATGAAAAGGAATATATCATTCCGTCGACCATTATTCCGCGCTGTGAATTAATTGCGCTGGCAAGCATACAGGCAGCCGATTATTTCCATAAATAACAACAGGAGAGTATTATGAAAAAGATGAACAAATTGTTAGCCGTGTTCCTTGGGATAAGCTTATTGGGCTTTGGTGCGCCCGATATGGCCAAAGCCGCTTATCCTAACCGTCCCGTAACCATTATCATTCCTTTCGGACCAGGAGGGGCTGTTGATATCGCGGCGAGAATTTTAGCGGAATATTTTCAAAATAAACATCAAATCACTTTGAATATCGTATGCAAAGGTGGCGGGGCGGGAGCGCCTGCAATGCTTGATGTCGCAAGGGCAAGACCAGACGGGTACACATTCGGTTTTCCTGCCTTGGCGACATTTTCCGCAACGCCTCAAATCAGGAAAACCGGATACACTATCGGTGATTTCAAAGCGGTGGCGCAAGTGACAAATATGTGGCTCAGCCTTTCCGTCAATAAGGATTCCGGCATTGCGAATTTAAACGAATTTTTTGAAATGGCGAAAAAAGAACCCGGAAAGTACAATTATGCCACCCATGGCGCTCTTTCGACCCAACGTATTTTCATGACGAATATTTTAAAAGCGTACCCTGATGTTAATTTGCCCCATATCAGTTATACAAGCGGACACGACGTATCGACAGCCCTTCTCGGCAAGCATGTCAGCGCCGCTTTTGGCGTGACAATCAATCAGAAACCGTATGTCGATTCCGGTGACTTCACAATGATTGCGGTAAGCAGCGACAAAAGGCTTGAAGAATTTCCGGATGTTCCGACGTTTAAAGAACAGCTGGGGGATAACGACACGTTTGTTTTCGCTTCTTCCCATGGATTGCTCGCACCAAAAAGAACGCCTGATTCCTGTATTATTGCGATGCAGGATTTAATCAAAGAAGCATTGGAAGACAGCTCCGTACAGGAAAAATTCAAGAAAGCGGGGCTTACCGCGGATTATTTGCCTGCTGCCGAATTTCAAGTTGTCATGGAAACTATTTGGGATTATATCGGAAAAACGTTAAAAGAAAATAATTTTTAAAAAATAAGGCAAGCCGTTTTATGACGGTTTGCCTTATTTGCGAGGTTGCTATGAAAAATTTAAAATTTTTTTCATTTATACTGGCATGTATTGTTTCCGTATTTTTTACCTTTCCGGTCCATGCCCGGGATTTGCCCGGAATAAAAACAGCATGGCTTGGTGAGCATGAAAAATTCATTGTCTGGTATGCGCAAAAGCACGGGTGGGATGAAGAGCACGGTTTTAAACTGGACGTATTGAATTTTGATTCAGGCAAGAGCATTCTTGACGGAATGAAAGCCTATGGCTGGGAAATTGCCGGCATGGGCGCCGTTCCCGCATTGACCGGATATTTCAATAAGGAAATAAAAATTATTGCGATAGCGAATAATGAGTCAAATTCCAATATGCTCTATGTGCGAAACAACAGCCCTCTTTTGCGGCAAAAAGGATATGATCCAGCATATCCCGATGTTTACGGCTCCCCTGAACTTGTTCGTAATGCGAAAATACTGTGTGCTAAAGGTTCTTCTGCCCATTACTTGGTGGATTCATGGCTGAAACTGTTTGATTTGACGGAAAAAGACGTCAAAATGCAGTTTATGGAAATGACACCCGCTTTCGGAGCTTTTAAAGGCGGTTTCGGGGATATTGCCGGAGTATGGTCCCCATATGTTTTTGAAGCCGATAAAATGGGGTTCCAAGCGATAGCCGATGGCGAGACCTGCAATGTTTTTCAGCCGGTTCTCATTGTTGTGAATGTTGAATATGCTGAAAAAAATCCGCAGCTGGTGACGGCGTTTTTAAAAATGTATATGCAAGGCATAGAATTGCTGCGAACCAAGCCGTTGGAAGATCTCGCCCCTGAATATCAAACGTTTTTTAAAGAAGAATTGAATTTGGATATAACGCGGGACGAGGCTCTTTTTGATTTGCGCAATCACCCTGTTTTCACCCTTGACGAGCAAAAAGTCATGTTCAATGATAAAAATCAAACAAGCGTGGTTTATGATTGGTTAAACGAAATTGTGGAGTTTTACAAGGCGAATAACGGTGTCATGACGGAAACGAAAGAGAAACTCAATGCGCTTGACCCGACGTGGATCAACCAAATTCAGTAAGTTATGGCTATGCATGCGAAAATAATCGAAGATTTTTTTTCTGATAAGGAAGCGCAGATGCTCAATATGCTGGAGCATATTGTTAATTTGTGTTCCTTTACCGGTGACAGGGAAGGGGTTGAAAAGGTCGGGCGGTATTTAATGGATTTTCTTTCCGCCCATGGTTTTTATACGAAGCAAATTGAAAAAACGGAAATTCCGGAAAACGAGGCATGGCTCAATACGCATTGTGATCCGTTTGTTGCAAAATCCCATCCCTTTGATTCGGAGGCGGGAATTGTTCTTGCGGGACATCTTGATACGGTTTTTCCCCGTGCATATTGCAGGGAGCGCAGGTTTAGGATTGATTTTGAAAAGGATAGGGCTTACGGTCCCGGAGTCGCGGATATGAAAGCGGGATTGATTGCGAATATCTTTGCGGCTCTGGCATTGAAAGAAAACAATTTGCTTGTTTGCCCGATTACCTTAGCTTTTTCAACAGATGAAGAACTTGGCTCTCCGGTTTCCTCACGGGCGATAAAACAATATGCCGCAGGGGCGAGGGCAGCTATCAATGCCGAACCCGGTGGCATCGGCGGTTTTGTAACCCTTTCCCGCAAAGGGTCCGGGCATATCACATTAAATGTAAAAGGAAAGTCTGCGCATGCCGGAAGGAATTATCAGGACGGCGCCTCGGCTATTTTGGAATTAGCCCATAAAACCCTTGAGATTGATAAATTTCTCGACATTTCTAAAAGCATTACTGTCAATACGGGACTTGTCGAGGGGGGAATATCTGCAAATTCCGTTGCTCCCGCGGCGAGTTCCAAAATCCATATCACCTATCAAACCCGCGAACAAGGGGAAGAGCTTGTTAAAAATATTCGGACTGTCGCCAATTCGGTTTTTATTGAGGGAACAGAAACGGAAATGACGGGCGGTTTGCGTTTATATCCATTGGAGCGGAGCGAAAAAGGGGATATGTTATTTGAATTGGCAAGAGAAGCGGGAAAATGTTTCGGAATGGAACTGCGGGGACAGCATTATGAAAGCGCTTCGGATTCCGGTTTTTATTCCTCTGTTTTAAATATTCCCACAATTTGCTGTATGGGACCGGAAGGGGACAACATCCATACGCCGGATGAATATTTAATCCCCTCAACCATTTTAAAACGGAGCAAATGCATTGCATTGACCGCCTTATATGCCGCTCGGAAATTTAAAAAGCCATGCAGCAGTGAATTTCATTGAATAAAAACACACCGTTTCCATTCGCACCCGCATTCACTTTTTTGCGTTCCCAATAGGATTTATTGCCGGTTGAAATGATATATGATTGATGATACGCTAAAAGGAAAGAGCGGGAGAATATTTTTTTACAGCGTTGAGGGTGCGATGGAAAACCAATGGTATTGGAAGAATAAGGATTTTTTTGAAGCGTTTGACGCTCAGAAAGAGAAGTTTTTGCGTGTTTCCCAAAAAATGGAAATAGATAAAAATACGATGATATTTTTTGAAGAGGATTTGGGGGATTGTTGTTTTTATCTGTCAAAAGGTTTGGTGAGAATTTTCAGTGTTTCGGATTCAGGAAAAGAGCCTATTTTTTTCCTGCGCAGGCAGGGGGATTTGTTCGGATTGTCGGAAGTTTTGGGAAATGTGCCGCGTAAGGCGAACGCACAGGCTTTAACAAGCTGCGAATTGTATAAAATACACAGTGCCGAATTGGAAAAATTATTAAAAGAAGATTATCTGCTGGCCCGGCGGATCATATCCTTATTAGGTGCGAGGGTGCGGTATTTGGGAGATTATGTCAGTAATTTAATGACGTGCACGGTTAAAATACGACTGGTTAAAGTATTCATTGCATTAATTTATGACAGCATCCCTTCCGCCGAGGATTGGAATAATCCCGTTACGATACCTATTAAAATTTCACAGGAACAGCTTGCTTCCATGACCGGCTCGACGCAGCCGACCATTTCTGATTTATTGCAGGAACTACAAAAGGACGGAATCATAACGATAGCAAGAAAGCAAGTTTGCGTGTGTAAACCGTATATGCTTTTAAATATTATCGAATCGTGCGAAATATGATGAAAAAACAGAGCAAGATCGGAGAATATCGGGCTGACAGTATTTGTGTCAGCTTTTTTTTATTAAATTCCATTTTTATCATCTGGCTGATAGAACGGAAATTTTTAATTGAGTATAAAAGAGTCATACATCAAAAAGGAGAAAGATTATGAGTTTGAAAAAAATTCTTGTTTCCTGTTTTGTGCTGGGTATGTTTTTGGCTTTTGGTGCTGATCAGGCTGAAGCTGAAAACTACCCAAACCACCCTGTAAAACTTTTAACCATGACCGGTCCGGGGGCTCAAATTGATTTGGTGGCGCGCTCATTTGCTGAACAATTAAAAAATATCTTGGGGCAACCCGTATTGGTGACCAATATGCCGGGCGGTTCACATGGCAGCGTTATGGCTTCTGAATTGTCAACAAGCCCGAAGGATGGATATACGGTTGGTATTTCCGCGACAGGCGCGTTTAATTATTCGCCGTATTTCATAAAAACAAAATATACGAAAGATGATTTTGATTATTTAAGTTTAATTGCTTTAAATCAAAGCGGTATCATAGCCCGTCCCGACAAGCCTTGGAATACTTTAAAAGAAGCCTTCGCGTGGGCGAAAAAAGAGGAAAAAGGTTTGACGTATATGTTCCAAGGCTCTGACGACAGGGACGCAATGGCGAGAATTGCAAAACAAGAAGGCATAAATCTGTCTTTAATGCCAAGTACGGGAGGTCCTTCCATCATAACCGCCGTAATGGGCGGGCATGCTGATTTGGGACATGTTGGAGCGATATTGTTTGATTATGTTGAAAGCGGAAAACTGAAATTATTGGCGGCGACAACTCCCGTCCGCTTAAATCCTTTATCTGATGTTCCGACACTGAAAGAGCAGGGTTGGGATGAGTCGGTTGAAATGTATGTTGTTTTTGTAACGCCGAAAGGTTTGCCCGCTGATGTGAGAGCAAAATTGGCGGATGCCACGCAAAAAATCGTTAACGATGAACAATTTATCGATTTTGTCGGGAAGAAATTAAAAATGGCTCCGGTTGATTCAACGAGCGAATACGCTGTGAGATATATCGAAGAAAGTTCCCTCAGGAATAAGGCGATCATAGGACAACGTGAACAACAATAAAACGAGGGAATTATGTCAATATATCAACGGGATATAATCGGATATGCAATAATTCTCATACTCTCTTGCTCATTATATTTTTGGGGAATACCGGCGTATTCCCCGGAATATCCAGGGTATGGCGTTCCGGCGTCCTTTATGCCCGATATTGCGGCTGTTTGTATGGGGGGATTGAGCATTTTGGGATTGGTTCAAACAGTTAAAAAGCGAAACAAAGAAACAAAAGCCGGCAAAATCAATTGGATTCATTTGATAAAGTTTTTTGTTCCATGTTTATTGTTAATGCCTGCCATGGCGACAATAGGATATTTAATTTCCGGAATGCTGTTTTTATCTCTCATTCAATTCTTTTGCGGACAAAGGAACGTGTTGTGTTTGGTTCTTGTTTCCATAGTGCCTGTTGCCGTGTTCTATGCATTGATGGTGTATGCTTTGGGTGTGCCTTTGCCATAAATAAGGAGTTCGTATGGTTGAAAGTATGTTAGCAGGCTTTATGGATTCCCTGCAATGGACAAATTGTCTGTTTGTGCTTGCGGGAGTGATTTTGGGGGTTATCGCAGGGGCAATTCCCGGAGTGAACGGAACGATGGCGATAGCGTTATGCATACCCCTTTCTTATTATATGTCGGCAGCTGCCGCCATCGGCTTTTTGGTTGGTCTGAACAAAGGGGCGTTTTTTGGCGGTTCAATTTCCGGAATATTGCTCAATACTCCCGGAACGCCTGAATCCGCCGCGACGACGTGGGACGGGTACCCTTTGGCGGAACAGGGAAAAGGCGAAAAAGCCTTGAAAATGGCATTGTTTTCTTCTGTGACCGGTGATGCGTTCGCAACCATGGTTTTGGTTTTGGTTTTGGTTGCCGCTCCTTTGGCGGCTGTCGCTCTGTATATGGGACCGCCTGAAATTTTCGCCCTTATTTGTATGGCTATGACCATTATCGCAGGGCTCGGCAACGGGTCCATGCTGCGCGGTTTGATTGCCGCGTGCATGGGCTTGCTTATCGGTTCTGTCGGTATTGAATCTGTTTCAGCCATGCCCCGCTTGACATTCGGAATAACAGCGCTGGAAAGGGGAATTTCGCTTATTCCTATCGGTATCGGCATGTTGGCGTTTTCGGAAATCATTCTTCAGCTGGAAAGAAAATTCATTCATGGTGATACTGCCTGTTCCATGTTTTTTTCAGAAAAAAAAGAAGATAGGAGCATTACGGCAAAAGAATACGGTTCCTGTATGAAAACATTGATCCGTTCTTCATTGGCGGGAACCGTCGTCGGGGCTTTGCCCGGGCTCGGAGCGCCGGTCGCGTCTTTTTTTGCTTATGACCGTGCCGTAAAAAAATCAAACATGCCGGAAACATTCGGAAAAGGCAATATCGAAGGCATTGCGGCTTCGGAAGCAGCCAACAGCGCTGTTGTCGCTTCAAGCTTAATTCCTTTATTCACGCTTGGTATTCCCGGAAATATGGCTTCGGCATTGTTGGTCGGCGCTTTCGTTATTCATGGTATGATACCGGGACCTTTGATGTTCGAGCAAAATGCCCAATTTATTTATTCCATATACGGCAGTTTGATTTGGGCGAATATTTTTTTGCTGGGAGTCGGACTGTTCAGTTTGAAAGCCTCTTGCCGTTTGGTGCAGGTTCCTTCCGATATTTTGTATCCGGTCATTATTTTCACGTGTATTATGGGTGCTTATCTTTCCCAGTACGCCGTTTTTGATGTGACGCTGATGCTTTGTTTCGCCATTTTGGCATATTTTATGAAAAAATTCGATTATTCCTTTATTTGCCTGATAATCGGATTTATTTTAGCACCTATTTGGGAAACGTCTTTACAGCAACTGATTATTTCTTCTGAACAAAATCCTTTCATGATTTTTCAAAGACCCGTGGCTCTTGCATTGCTGGGGCTGTCCCTTTGGGTGACGTTCAGGGCTGTAAGGAATAAGAAATAAAAGGAGTGTATTATGGCAAATTTTAGTGCGAAAAGAATGCGGCAATGGGCGCCGAAATCCGTAAGCGAAATTGAACGTGTTGAAATTACGTGCGACATTCTTGTCATCGGCGGCGGAAATGCCGGATGTTTCGTTGCCGTCGAAGCTGCGAAAAAAGAACCTGCCGCAAAAGTCGTCATTATGGAAAAAGCCGAAATTATGCGTTCCGGAGCATGTTCCGCCGGTATGGACGCTATCAATACCTACATTCCTAAAGGAAAAACTCCTGAAGATTTGGTTCGCTGGAGCAGGGAACAGGTTGGCGGGGGACCGCTGCGGGAAGACTTGGCTTTATCCAATGCGCGGGAATTGAATGAAGCTGTTGAAGATTTAGAGCGCTGGGGACTGCCTGTTTTACGGGATGAATACGGAAATGTGCGGTATAGGGGCAAGTGGGATATTTCCATTCACGGAGAACAATTAAAACCTATTATGGCGGAAAAAGCCCTTGAAAGCGGAGCAGATGTTTATAACCGTGTTACGGCGACAGCGTTATTGATGGAAAAGGATAAATGTGTCGGGGCGATAGGTCTGGGGATTCGTGACGGCAAACTATATGTTTTTAAAGCAAAAGCCACCGTTCTTTCAACAGGCGGCGCCGCCACCTTGTATAAATCGTACACGGCGGATTCAACGGACTGCGGCGCGCAAATATGGATGTGCCCTTATTGCGTCGGAACCGGTTATGCGATTGGTTTCAGGCAGGGCGCCGAACTGACAAGCTTGGAGCAGCGCTGGGTGGCGACACGCACAAAAGATTTTTGCGGACCTGTCGATACCATTTCCCAAGCTTACGGGGCTGCGATTATTAATGCGAAGGGCGAAAGGGTTATGAGCCGGTATGAGCATTTAGGCGGTGAAAATGCTCCCCGGTATATCCGTGCGAACGCTCCTATGGAGGAATGGCTGGCAGGGCGCGGTCCGTGTTATTGTGATACGACGCATATGTCTGAGGAACAAACAAAACACATGCTCGAAGATTATCTCAACGAACGCCCGTCTTTTGTTTTGTTTTTAGCAGGCAGGGGACAAAATCCGGCAAAAGAACCCATTGAAATTTACGGATCGGACCCGTATATTGTGGGCGGCCATACGGGAAGCGGTTTTTGGGTTGATGAAAACCGCATGACAACGGTAAAAGGTTTGTTTGCCGCCGGTGAAACAGCAGGCGGAAATCCCAATAAATTTGTCGGCGGCTGCTGTGCGGAAGGAAAATTGGCGGCGCGCGGAGCGTTGGAATATATCAAAACTCATCCTGTTGATTTGGATACGCTTACTTGTGAAGAGCAAATCAAAAAAGAAACAGAGCGGGTATTTATGCCCATGCTTGCGAAAGATGAAGCCGGCATTACTGCCGTGGAGATGAAAGAAAGGCTGCAAAGGCTGATGGATGAATATGCGGGAGGAATAAGCCAATTTTACAGAACAAATGAGGAACGCTTGGATTATGCCTTAAAACATATTGCAATACTGAAAGAGCAGTTTCAGTATCTTCGGGCACAGGATTTACATGAGTTGATGCAAGTTTTGGAAACAATGGATAGGGTTGAGGTTGCCGAAGCAGTTATCCTTCACTTGAAAGCGCGCAAGGAAACCCGTTGGGCGGGTTGGCAGACCCGTTCCGATTATCCTGAACGGGATGATAAGAATTATAATTGTTTCATTGAAACGAAAAAAGATCCTGAAACCGGTGAAATTTCCGTATTCACCAGACCTTATGAAAGAATTGTATAAAAAAGGAAGTGGAATATGCCGCCAATTGTGAATTTAAAAAAATGTACAGGCTGTCAGGGCAGGGAAGAATCGTACTGCGAAAATATCTGCCCCGGAGATTTAATGGCTGTAAATCCTGAAACTGGAAAGGCGTATTGCCGTTCAGCAAAAGAATGCTGGGATTGCATGTCGTGCGTGAAAGCGTGTCCCAATGGGGCATTGGAAACGAAAATACCGTATCAAATCGGATATTATAAAGCGACGCTTCGTCCCATCATGGGAAAAAATACCGTAACGTGGAAAAGTAAGGATATTTATGGCAATGAAAGCACGTATAAAACCAAAAACAGGAATGCATGATAAAAAAGTCAATTAAAATACGGTACAAAAAAGTCCTGCTTTTTTAAGCAGGACAAATTTTTTTATTTATGAAATTGTTTTTTGTTGCGATTAGTCCTTATTGTCTGAAAACGTTTTACGCGGATAAAGCATGTTTTCCGGCTGCAGGATTTGTTCTATCTGTTCTTTGCTCAGCAAGTTGCGTTCAAAAACAACATCAAAAATGGAACGGTTGGACTGCAGCGCCTCTTTGGCGAGGCTTGCGGAAGTTTCATAGCCTAAGTACGGGTTGAGAGCTGTCACTATGCCAATGGAATTATAAACAAGGTCCCTGCAGCGTTCACGGTTTGCCGTGATGCCGTTGATACAGTAATCGACCAAACTGTGGCAGCCCGCTCCCAGGCGGCTGATGCCTGAAAACAAGGAATAGGCGATAACGGGTTCCATAACGTTCAGTTGCAGCTGCCCCGCTTCCGCCGCCAAGGTGACGGTAATATCCTTTCCGATGATGTCATAGCAAATCTGGTTCATGACTTCAGGCATGACAGGGTTTACTTTTCCCGGCATGATGGAGGAGCCTGGCTGGCGCGGAGGCAAGTTTATTTCATTGAAACCACAACGCGGTCCGGAAGAAAGCAAACGCAGGTCATTGCAAATTTTAGAAATTTTTGTCGCACAGCGTTTAAGGACACCGGAAAGCTGGACATATGCCCCGGTATCGGAAGTGGCTTCCACCATATTGCTTGCCTTTGTCACCGGTATACCTGTCAAATCCCGCAAATACCGCGTCACAAGTTCCGCATAGCCGAGAGGGCTGTTTATTCCCGTGCCTATGGCTGTCGCTCCCATATTGATTTCCGCGATAAGATTTCGCGCTTCTCCGATACGCTGCATATCTTCATAAACAGTATCGGCAAAAGCGGAAAATTCCATGCCTAGGGTCATAGGCACCGCGTCTTGCAGCTGGGTGCGTCCCATTTTTATCACATCGTTCAATTCCCGCGCTTTTTTCTCAAAGGCGGTCCGAAGATAATTCAGATCGTCGATAAAGGTTGTCAGCTGGGCGTAAAGGGCTATGCGAAGGGCGGTGGGATAGGCATCGTTGGTTGACTGGGAACAGTTCACATCATTGTTCGGGTGGCAATATTCATATTGCCCTTTTTTGTAGCCCATTATTTCCAAAGCTCTGTTTGCGATCACTTCATTCGCATTCATATTGCAGGAAGTGCCGGCTCCTCCCTGAAAAACGTCAAGGGGGAATTGGTCGTGGAGTTTTCCTGCGAGAATTTCGTCACAGGCTTTGCAAATGGCTTCACATTTGTTTTTTTCAAGCACGCCCAGCTGCGTGTTCGCAAGGGCGGCAGCTTTTTTTACGCAAGCGAGGCCCTTTATGAAATAGGTCAGTGTTGAAATGGAAATGCCGGAAATTTTGAAATTTTCCAATGCCCTATACGTTTGGATACCATAATAGATATCAGCGGGAATAACCATTTCGCCTAAAAAATCATGTTCAATTCTCACTCCGCCCATATAATCACCTTTTTTTATTTTTTACTTCTTTTAAAGGCTCGCCGGCATAAAGTCAAGCTTGCTCTGTGAAACTTGTTTGAATACCATCAACAAATGAAACGGGATTTTTTTTTATATAAAATTAAATGATTGAAACTTTTTGGTGTTTTCAATATACTTAAAATACATTTGTATAAAAAACTTTTATTGGGAGCAGTCTGTGAAAAAATTATATTTATTCGTTTTATTTGTTTTTTTGGGGCTGCAATGCGCTTGTTCCGCAAATCCAAAAGCCGGTATTTTGCATGGTGATAATTCCGGCATGCAGAAAACTGCAAGCCAACCGCAAAAAACGGTTTTTCTTGTGCCAAAGCAAACAAAATCGGAATATTTTGCTTTAATGTTTCAGGAATTGACACCGTATATCGAGAATGCATTGGTTGAAAATAATTTTATTCCCGCAAAGGAAAGCAAACATGCCGATTATATTGCGGTTGTTGATTTTGGAACGCTCGGAAGCAAGGTGATAACCAAGACCTATTCTGAACCCCGTTACCGTTACCCGCTTTCTTTTTATGAGTATGACGATCATATCGGAACCGGGGCGTATTTTGATAACGGACAAGAATACCGTACGAAACAGTACCAGGTTTATCCTCATTTTTTAACTCTTGCATGTTATAAGCAAAAACAGCAAAACAATGCGGAGCCGATTTGGCAGACAACCTTGGTTTTGCAAAGTTTAAGCGATGATTTCCGTGCCAGTATCCAGCCTTTGCTTGTGCCGCTTTCCAAAAACATACGCCAAGCGGTTTTATGGAATGATACCGTTTATTATGAATTTACTGATATCAAGTAATATATTGTAATTACAGTATTTTTATTGATGCATATAATTATGCGTTTGACTGATTTCTTGAATGGGCATATATTGAACGTATTGTTTTAATACAGCATTGCGGATATTCATGAAAAAAGTTTTTATAATTATTGTTTGCTTATTAAGTGCCTGTTCAGGGAAAAATGTCTTTTTTTCCGAAGAAAATGCTGTGTTACCCGATAGCGGTGCTGTCCGCCGGGATTTAACCGAAATCTATCATGGTACTTTGTCGCTGGAACAGCTTATCGAAATTGCGAAAGAAAGAAATCTGGATTTGCAAATTGCCGTGTTAAAACAAGAACTTGCCAGAATTGATAAGCAAATCGCCATAGGGAATTTATTGCCGCAGGTGAATATCTTGGCGGGATTTGAAAAGAATTATGACAATTTGCATTTGGGGGTTCCGACAAAATTATTCGGATTGCCTTATAATATGGCGGTACCTTTACTTGACAGTGATTTTTATGCCTATTCCTTGAATGCTCAGATACCTGTTTTTGTGCCCAGTCTTTGGTTTCTTGTGAGTGCGAGAAAAAAAGGGGAAGATATTCAGGAATTGCTGACTTCTTTGAGCGGAAAATTGGTCACGCTCAATGTGATGAGTGAATATTTTTACTTTTTGGCTTTGCAAAGCGAAGAAAAAAGCCTTTACCATGAAAAACAATCCTCCCATGAGTTATTGAGGCAGGCGGAAATTTCTTTCAGGACCGAAAGCATACTTGCATGGGAACTTGAAGAAGCCAGGGCGTATGATATGTCAAAAGAATTGGCATTGCGGCAAAACAAGCGTGCACAGGAAATTGCGTATTTGGATATTTTGAAAAGTTTGAATTTTCCTTTTGATGTGAAAATTGATTTTATACCTTTGGAAGAAAAAATTGTTATTTTGCCGAGTGTTGAAGAATGTGTTTTGCAGGCTCTGGAACATAATGAAAAATGGAAAGTATCCAACGTATCCAAACAAATCCGGGAAGATGTGAAAAGAAGCGCGTTAAGCGAATTTTTGCCGAAAATCATACTGGGCGGAAATGTATTTGGTTTTGACAATAATTTGCTTTTGGAAGACAGCGGAAGTTTTTTGTCTGTCATTGGTTTATTCAGTGTTTTCAACGGGTTTAAAACCGTTAATGAATACCGCAAAGCTTTGCGTCAGGAAAAAATCTCAGAAATTGAGCTTATAAAAGAATATTGGACCTTGATTGCGGAAATACATTCCGCATACAATTCCGTGCAAAATGCAAAGGAATTGTTCTTGCTTTCAAAAACAAATATGGAGGCAATGCAGGGAAAGTTTAATCAAAAAAAAGCTGAACAAAAATATGGAGTTATTGATTTAAAAGAATATTATTCCGCATTGAAAGAATATCATGAAGCGATAAGTTTCCATGAAAAAGCGTATTTTCAGTACCGATTGGCGGCAGGCACTCTTGCTGTGGCAATGGGGCAAAACCCTTATCAAGAGACAGAATTATGAAATATGGAATATTGATGATCTTTTTGGGAGCCATGGTATTTGTTTCTGCCTGCGATAAAACGCGGGAGGAGCAAATCCGTCCTGTGGCTGTATATGCGTTGGCGGAACATGACGCTGTTTTCACAGCAAAGTTTCCATCGATTGTTGAAGCGGGAAATGAGGCGGTTTTATCTTTTAAAGTCGCAGGTTCGATTTTGGAATTTCCGTATGAAACGGGGGCGTATGTTCAAAAAGGGCAAGTGCTTGTCCGGCTCGATGAAAGGGATTATGCCGTTCAGCTTGAAGCAGGCAAAGAAAAAATGCTGGCGGCAGAAAATGCGTATTTGGGGGTGAAAGCCCAGGCGGACAACGCCCGCAAGCAATTTGCCCGTGCAAAGGCTTTATATATGGAAAACGCTCTTGCGAAGAAAAAATATGATGAGGCGATCGCCATGCTTGAGGGAGCGGCAGCTCAGGAAAAAGCCCGGTTCGCAAGTTATCAGGAAGCGAAGCAAGGCTATGTCAACAGGGAAAATCAAAAACAGGATACCCGGCTTACCGCGCCTTATGATGGTTATATAAAAAGGAAATTCGCAGATGTCGGAGCTGTTGTTTCCGCCGGTTTGCCTGTTTTGGCTTTTTCTTCCGACGGACACAAAAAAGTGCAGATCAATATTTCCCAAAAAGATATGCGATATTTTGAAAATAATCCGCATTGCGTTTTTGTTCAGCAAGGCAGGGAGTATGCTTTATCCCTGCAGACAATAGGCAAAGTGAAACAAAGTTTTGATTTGGTCTATCCTGTTGTTTTTTATATTGAAAATGACGAGGATTTATTGGTGGGCAGTGAAGGGTCGGTTTATGTCCGTTTTGCAAATACTCATTCTGATGTCTTGCTTATTCCCGTTGAAGCCGTGTTTGAAAAAAACGGCAAGTCTTATGTTTGGAATTTTGACGGAAAAACAGTGATGCTTAAAGCCGTGCAGATTGTGCGGGCGGAAGAGAACGGGCAAATTGTCGTTGAGGGGTTGAAGCTCGGCGACAGAATAGTCGTCCGCGGCGTGCATGATTTATACGAGGGACAGACCGTGCGGGCATTGGAAGAATTTTCAAAAAGCAACGTGGGCGAAGTTTTATAGGAACGCTATGAAATTTATTGATTATTCCATTGATAATCCCGCAGTTGTCCGTTTTCTTGTCATTTTGTTGATTGTTGGCGGACTTTTTTCCTATGTACGGCTTGGCAAGCTTGAAGACCCGGAATTTAAAATCAAGGAAGCCTTGGTGGTGACGTTATATCCGGAAGCTGAAGCCCATAGCGTGGAATTATATGTGACTGATGTCATTGAGCAGGCTTTGCAAAAAATTCCCAATATCGATTATACGCAAAGCGTTTCCAAGCAAGGTTATTCGCAAGTAAAAATAAAATTGAAAGAATCCGTCCCCGCCCATGAAATAGACCAATATTGGGATAATGTGCGTAAAAAAATCGCTGACGCTTCTGTGAAATTGCCCATGGGGGCGGTCGAGCCTATTGTTTTGGACGATTACGGAGCGGTTTACGGCATTTTTTTGGCTGTGACCGCTGACGAAAGTTTTACGCTGCAGGAATTGAAAAAATATACGGAATTTGTGACAAAAACATTAAATGCCGTTGACGGCGTGGCGCAGGTTTCTGAATTTGGCAAAGTTGAAAACGCACTTATTGTGCAGCTTGATAAAGAAAAAGTCAATGCCATGGGGCTGAATCCCAAAACCATTGTCGCTTCTTTGTTTTTGGATAATTTGATTACAGGGGCGAGTTCTGTCAATTTCGGCGATTTGCGTATTCCTCTTCGTTTGACCAATAAAATCGATACAAAAGAAAAATTGGAGGAGCTCGTTGTTTTTTCCCATGAACTGTCGGACGGGGCTGTGCAGATTGTCCGGCTGAAAGATATTGCTGAAATAGAAAGGGGCGTTGTCGAACCTGTTACGCAGAAGATGTTTTATAACGGGAAAAGGGCGATGGGGATTTTTTTATCTCCGGAAACCGGAAGCAATATCATTCATACCGGCAAGTCCATTGATGAAAAAATTCTTGGGCTTAAGGAAAAACTGCCTGTCGGGATAGCTATTGAAAAAGTGTATTATCAGCCTGACCTTGTGACTTCCGCCATCAATAATTTTGTTTGGAATTTGATTTTGTCTGTCATTACGGTTGTCGGCGTTTTGCTTTTCGCAATGGGAATACGCAGCGGGCTCATTATCGGAAGCGGTTTGGTTTTTTCAATTCTGGGTACGCTTATTTGCATGCTTTTACTGCATATTGACCTGCAGCGTGTTTCTTTGTCCGCATTCATCATCGCCATGGGTATGCTTGTGGATAATTCCATTGTCGTTGTGGACAGGGTGCTTGTTTTGCGGCAGCAAGGTCTTGCCATGCGGGATACTTTGCTTGAGGCTACGAAAAAGACGGCGATTCCGCTGCTCGGGGCGACGGCTATCGCAAGTCTGGCTTTTTTGCCGGCTTATTTGATGCCCACGTATTTGGGGGAATATGTCGGTTCTGTTTTTGCGGTTGTCGGCATTTCCCTTATGCTCAGCTGGGTGCTTTGTTTGACGCAGACCCCGGTTTATTGCGATACCTATTTATCCGCTGTGCAAATTCCGCCAGTTTCTGAACGGGAACGGAAATTTTACCGCAAATGTCGCCGCATTTTGTATGTGTTATTAAAAAATCAAAAGAAAACGCTGGCGCTTACCTGTTTGGCGTTCATGATAGCCATGGTGCTTTTTCTTTTTATTCCCAAAATCTTTTTTCCGCCGTCGGATAAAAAAGGATTTACCGTGAACCTGTGGGTTGCCGAGGGAAGCCGTGTTGAACGGGTGGAAAAAATTGGCAGGGATATAGCTGAGTATGTGCAAAACCAAGAGGGCGTTTCTTCTGTGGTGCTTGCGACCGGAGCATCGGTCCCCCGTTTTTATGTGGCGGTGATTCCGCAATATCCCAACACTTCTTATGCCCAGCTTGTCGTCAATCTTGAAGATTTACGATATTTAGAGGAATTGTGCGCAAAGCTCATGCAGTTTGCCGGACGTTCTTATCCTGAAGTTATGGTCGGCATAAGGAAATATCCGAATGGAACGCCGGTGCAGTATCCTGTTGAATTGGCTTTTTCCGGTCCCGACCCTCAAATATTGCGGGAACTTGCTGATAAAGCCATTGCGGTTTTTCAGAAAAATTCCAAAATTTCCAGCGTGACGACGGATTGGCGGAACAAGATTATGGTTTGGGAAGGGGAGTATTCCGATATTTTGGCAAAACAGGCGCACATTATGCCGTCAGACATCGCTGTTGCATTAATGGCTAACGGGGACGGCATGCTTATCGGAAAAATCAATGAAAACGGAAATACCGTTTCCGTATTGCTGAAAGAAAATCTGCTTAAGGGAAGTTCCGATTTGGTCAATATCGGGCAAACGCCCGTTTGGGGCATGAATGCGTCCTCGCTTCCTTTATCCGCCGTACTGCGGAATGAAACCATGAAATTTGAAGAGGGGCAAATTTGGAGAAGAAACAGGGTGCGGACTGTCACGGTGCAGTGCGATGTTGTTTTAGACGCCATGCCAGATACCGCAAGGGGGGAAGTCTTGGAAGAGCTTGAAGCGATTTTTCTTCCTAAGGGGTATTCCATGTTTTGGCTTGGCGAACACCATGAACAAATAAAAAATGTTTTTGCAATACTGGATTACGTTCCTCTTGCAGGACTTTTCATGTTCATTATTTGCGTGTTGCTTTTTGCCGATTTAAAAATTCCTTTTATGATTTTTGCTTCTTTGCCCTTCGCTTTTATCGGCATTGTGCCCAGCTTATTGCTTTTTGGTATGCCTTTCGGTTTCATGTCCATTGTCGGAACCGTTTCGCTTACCGGAATGATGATAAAAAATATCATTGTGCTTGTTGATGAAATTAATTTTGAAATAAAGGAATTGCGGAAAAATCCGTTCATGGCTCTCATCGATTCTGCGGTCAGCCGTATCCGTTCCGTTTCATTGGCTGCCCTTACGACGATTTTCGGTATGTTTCCGCTCATTTTCGACCCGTTGTTCGGAGGAATGTCCGCAACCATCATTTTCGGACTTTTTGTTTCAACGGTTTTGACATTATTCATTTTTCCCGTTTTTTACGCGTTCGTATTTCATATCGGTTTGAAAAAATAATGACATTCATCGGATAAGTTGTTATTTTTCTCCAGTCCTATAAGGGAACAATACTGGTTTGCGCTTCAAGGCGCTCTGAATTATTGTTTGTCACATTACATTCACAGACTGCTGCTAAGCAATGCTGTTTATTCTTCCCAATGATAATTTTTCACACTATTCAAATCACCATTATCTTCTGTTACGCCATTTTTTTTGGGGATTGACGGATACATCGAAACATGCCAAAGGAGGACAGGCGCGTATCCGAAGTTTTTTTGTTCCGCCGGCTCAGCCGTTTTTTATGCTGACGGGACAATAAAAAAGACTTTCCGTTTTGCGGAAAGCCTTATGAATTTTTTGTTACGTTACGGATCAGTGTTGTTCTATCCATTCATGGTTGACATGGCTGACAACATCTTCGATGGTTTGCAGCTGGTCAGGGGAGCAAACACCGATAAGGGGCTGATTGATGTCGATATTTTGATTGTGTTTAAAATACACTTGATAAATAATTCCTTCAGGACCGGTGTAAAGAAGAGGAACTTCGCGCTTCATGCGTGAAACAATGAACAATTCCATGCCGTTTGTCACCGTGACTGTTTGGCTTCCGGAAATTTTAACTTTTTTATCGATTTCAGGCGTAAAATAATACTTAGCCCTTTCAGGCGCATAAAAGAGGTGCAGAGCTTTTTGCAAAATGATTTCAATGACTTCTTCCTTGGAAAGGAAGTGCCGTAAAATTCCGATTTCAGTGCCGGCTTCCACAAATTGCTTATTGTATTCCTTATGCATTTTTTGAATAATGCCTTTTTGGGCGGCATGAATGAAACGCGGATTGTTTTCACGCGTGATGACAGCGATTTTCGTACCCGGAATTTCTTTAAATTCACCGCTCACGTCTTTCACTTTATTGCCTTCTTCAATGTCGGTAAACTCTATAATTCCGGTATGAGGGGTTTTTATGCTCACATCCAGATACGGATGTTGCTTTATTTCATCTAAAAGTGCAGTAATATCTAACATAATATACCTATCTGTAATAAAGATTGCGTCCACCCATAGTGAGCAATGCTTGTTTTAGGTTCGTACGGGTGTCGCGCCTATCCCAAACACCTTGGATATGCCCGCGTGAAAGGGCTTTATAGCAATTATGGTGATCGGGGGGAACATCCATGCCGGTAGTGTTTTTAATAACAGCAGGCCCGGCAAAGCCGAGGTTGGAAGAACGCATTGCGAATTGATAGTGGGCGCAGCCCAGGAAACTTGCAACCGGTCCGCCGAAACTGTTGGTATCGTAAAGGACGAGATAAAGTCCCCCTGCCCTCATATATCGGCGAATGGCAATGGTTACGCGGGGCATTTGGATAACTCCGTGCGTTCCTTCCTGAATACGTATCCCTGCCGTGCCGTGTGAGTAAATGATTAAAGGATAGCGTTTTCTGCGGGCTTTGTCTATGGCGGAAATAAGTTTCGCTCCCTCCGCAGCTCCGACAGAACCGCCTCTGAACGGTGCGGTTAAAATGGCAACAATGCACTTTATGCCTTCAATTCTTGCTTCATAGGTGATACAGGAAGATTTTAATTTTGTTTTTTCACGGGCTTCTTGTAAGCGTTCATCAAAATCGGGGAATTTCAACGGGTTGCCCGCTTCCCACTCGTTATTGAATTCATGGATTGAATTTTCATCAAAGCAGTTATGCATGAACCATTGGTATTCCATTTTGAAATGATGACCGCAGTTTGTGCATACGCCTGCAAATTCATTGTAAAGATCCGGAGCCCAAAGGTCGATACAGCCGTGCACGGCACTGTTCGGACAAGTGACAGCTTTATCTTCCTTCGCTTTCGGGCTTACCCATTTCCACGCGTTGTTTCTGCTGTTTTCGTCTTCCCATTTGGAAAGCGTTGTCAGTTCTTCCTCTGCGGCAGGGTCGATACGGCGGACTTTATTATAGGCGTTTTTGAACGGTTTTGAGGTTTTTTGCTTGAAACTAATCCATTCCGCTTCGATTTCTTCACGCAGGCGCACGTATTTTTTGCGTTGGCGATGATAAATGTCATACACGAGCCTGTTGTACACTTCACGCCATTGTTCCGCCCACGTATCCGCCAAAGCGCCTAAAATGCTTTGTCTGTTGATATAGCTTTTTCTGGACATGCGCATGAATTTGTGCTGGCGCTCTTCAATTAAATCGCTGCGCAAACTGCGTTTGATATGCCAGCGGACATAGGTTTCGTCAAGATTGATATCGGGGTTTTGCAAACGGCGGAGTTTGCTGAAATTGAATATCGAAAACTCGCTGGATTTGAGCATGACTTCGTCGGTAGCCCTGATGATTTCTTGGCGGAGGGTACGGAAAAAATCATAATGATAAGGTCTTGCCCCAAGAAGCGGCTCCTGAATGATTTTATCGATATAGCCGAAAGAAAGGTTGTCTTGGGCTGTTAAATGCAAATTTTTGGCGCATTGTTCAATAAGTTCGGCGCTTGCCCGTTCACCTCGTTTCAGCCTGCCCTCAATGGCTGCCGCTCCTTCCGGAGAAATGACGGAATAATAGCCATGGGAAAGCATGAGTCTTTTGTCCGCCAAGCCGAAAGCTTCGGCGCCGCCCGATCCGCCTTCTGAAATAAGGGAAATGATAGGCACGGAAAGCCCCGCCATTTCATAAATGTTTTTTGCGATTTGCTGCGCCGCTCCGGGGTATTCTTCCACCGGGTCGCCCCCCGGCGTAAAAATATAGGAATGCACGGGAATACCTTCGGTTTCCGCAACATGCATATAGTGCAGCGCTTTTGCGTTGCCCCATGGCTTTGCTGAACCGCCGTTTCTAAATTCTTCGCCGTGCCCCTTTTCATGCCCGATGACCATGACGGACTGGTGATAGGTTTTCTTGCCGTAACGGCGTGTGATATAAGCCCGTGCGATAAGAACGGCAGGGTCGTTGGTGTGTTCGTTTTGCCCACCGATTTCCGTATAGTTGTCGTAAACGTTTTCAAGTATATCTTTAAGACAAATGCGCTGCGGATGGCGGACAATGCGCACTTTATCCATGGGAGTGAGCTTGGCTTCGAGCTTTTTTTCCATAAAGGAAAAAAGGTCTTCAATGGTGGCAGCCGCTTCATCGATATTTTCTGTCTCGCCTGTTTTAAATTCGTTTAAACGGGTTTCCAAAAGCGAAATATCCTCTTGATGTTTACCGCCGAAAATATCTTTTATATAATTCAATCTGTCTGTCAATTGCTGTGCTTTTTTTGATAATTCCATAATAGTTCTCATTAAAATTTCAATATGCGGTCAGTGTTTTTCAATAGAAAAGGAATATTGGATTTCAGGCTTTCACCTTGGGCGTTGCTTCCTGATATGGTAAGGTTGTTCAGAAATTCCTTTCCCTGCTGCTTGGCGTTTTCAAGGTCGGTTCCCCAAATAATGCCAAGGGCCAAGTTGGGGTCGAATTCCGTAGGGATAGTGTAGGGATTTTCTTTGCTTATTTCAGGCAAATGGGTGTGCAGGGAAAGCCAAGGAGCTTTTTCATACGTGAATGTGTCGATATCGCCTACCCAAGGGGTGAAATTATTGTCAGTATCTTCGGCAATGAGGCGATATTCAATTCCGACTCCGTCAAAGGTGATATCTTGCTGGGTGTACCCTAACGGTTCGCCAAGCCCCGTTCTGATTTGTTCGGCGATAAGGTCGATGCCGCCTTTGCCGTTTATGCGTGAAATAGCGGCGGAAACGCCGTTTTCAACCTGAATGCGGGTATTGACTTCCATAAGAAACGGATTTCCGTCTTTTGTCACTATCCATTCCCATGTGCCGACGCTGTCATAATTCACTTTGCGCGCCAAGGCGAGGGAATGTTCAATAATGTCACGCATCACTTTTTCGGCATCGAAAGTATATTGGATAGTGCTCGGAGCGAAACCCGGAGCGATTTCAATACGTTTTTGCAGCCCTGTTGACTGAATGGAACAGTTTCTCGTGCCAAAATGAACCGGATTTTTTCCTGTTCTGTCCGCAATGATTTGTACTTCCAAGTGGTTGAAATTGGTTATTTTTTGTTCAATAAGGACTCCGTCGTCCTTAAACTGGCGCATGGCGTAGTTTCGTATTCTTCTGTAAATGGAACGGAATAAATCAAGGTCATGTATTTCTTCAATGCCCATTCCGCCGCCGCCTGCTGAGGCTTTGACAAGGACAAGCGGTTTGGCGACCCCTTGTTGTAGCTGGAAATCGAAAAGCGTGCGGGCTACTTTTTCCGCTTCGCTTTCATCATAAATAGGACGGTCGGAGCCAGGAACCGTGGGGACATTAAGGCTTCTTGCAATACGTTTCGTGTTGATTTTATCACCAAGTTCACGGATAACACGCCAAGACGGACCAAGAAAAATAAGCGGTCTGTTTCTTTCTGTCACACGGCGGGCAAAACGGAAATCTTCAGCAAAAAAGCCGTATCCAGGATGAACAGCCGTTGCTTCCGCCGTATCGGCAACGCTTAATATCTCATTGGCGTCATGATAGGAGCTGATACGGTAAAGGCTTTTATCGTCACCGAGTTCTTTCGCCAGTTTAACATGACCGGAATGAATATCTTCTTGAGTATATACGGCAACAAATTTTAAACCAAGTTTGCAGCATGCTTGAATAATTCGGACTGCTATTTCTCCTCGGTTGGCAATGAGGACTTTATGTTGTTTGCTCACGGAAAATCCTTTGGACAATAAATATAGTCAATATGTGTAAGATTGTTCACATTATTTTTTTTATATACGCTTAAAAATAAAAAATTGCAAAGTTTTTTTTTGGAAAAATAAATTTTTTTTATAAAAAAAAACAGTATGTTAATGCTGTTTTGTTCAAATGGTGAGTAATTTTCTCTTGATAATTAATGGGAATTGTCCCTATCTTCGATTTCAGGGAAAAAGTTTTCATTGTCTTTATGCGTTTCACTGACGAACAAGTGGCAATAGCAAGCGCCAAATTCCTTGACATCGATATTTCTGTAAGAACAGGGACAAATATTGTGTTTGTCTTTTTCCGCATCGCCATTGGCAAGACGGCAGGGGCAATTCAAGTATCCGTAATTTTCGAGATTATCCAGCAAGCTTTGTATGATGTCCATGCAGTGCTGATAATTTTTGTGGAGATAATAGCCTTTTTCCTCTTCCTTTTTTAAAAGCGCGTAAAGTTCTTCCGGGCTCATTTTATTAAAGCCTCCCTAAGTGCATGTTCTCTGAAACCGGTGATGATTTGTCCGTTTGCAAGACGTATTGTGGGATAAGAACCTCTGGGATTATAGATTTTTAATCTGTCCAATAAGTTTTTATAAAGTTGTTTCGGGTACTTATCTATATAAATAATGGTATAGGGAACGGAGTTTTCATCTAAAAATTCCCTTGTCTTTTTGCAGTGGTGGCATGTGGAAAGGGCGTAAATAAAGGTGTTCGGAACATTTTCAGGTTTGAGCGCCATTTTATAAAGGGTTTGCTCTTCCTGAGTCAGCCGGCTTAAAATGTCTTCAATCGGCTCATCTTTTATCCTTTTGCTTTTGAAATAAAAAATGCCGAATATAATAAGAAGAAATCCTATGATAACCAATAAGTATGTTGCAGCCACTTCAAAACCCCTGATGCTGTTGTTCGCTGTAATTTGTTTACATTATAATCCAATTCCGTAAAAAGTCTAGTGTCTTTTCTTCTTTGTGAAATTATCCTCTGCGTTTGATTGTTTAGTGCGATGAGCATGGGTTGTTGCTTTTGGGGTCGGCTTATTTTTGTGTTTGGCTTTGTTCCTTGCATTGTTTGCTGCCGCATTTTCTTCTGCGCCGCCGTTTGTTTTGGTGTTTTTTGCGAGCGGCAATTCTTTTACGGCATCATTTGAGTTATTTTTTAAAATGCATAAAAGTGCATGCGATTTTTTATCTTTGATGATTTTTTGGGGAATGCTCACTTCGCAAAGCGAGCCTGTCTGCACACCTGCGGAATCAAGAACGAGCAAAAGCCCTTTTTCATGGCAGGCGTAGCGGGCTCTTCCCCGGTAGTTCGGAACAACGAACGCATCGGAAATGATGCGGGCTTTATTTTTGCTTTCCCCTTTTTTCAGAATAGGTTCGGCTTCCGCTTTTTTAGCAAGGAAAAGGTAGGAGAGGCTGATGGAATCCTTATCCAGCCCCGCTTTTTGCGAAAGTTCTTTCAATTCATGAGGAATATGACTTGGTTTCGTGTTGAAGTGGCACCATGCATTTTGCGTATGGCATTGTTTTTTCAGCGGGCAGGATATGCCTGAAGGGCAAGGGCTGATGATTTGAAAAGGGGCTTCTGCGTTTTCAAATCCATCAAAGGCAAAATCCGTATTTTCATCATCTTCTTCCTGTATTTCATTTGCTGTGAGGGAACGCAGAATTTGTATCATTCTGGCGCCTTGTCTTGTTCCCGGTTCAACCGCAAAGATTTTTCCCGTATCGTCAAGAAGCCGGCAGGCTTCGGCATATATTTGCCTGATTTGTTCAAAGCTTGAAATCTTTTTCCGTTCATCGCTTTCATTGAGGACGTTGCCCATGGTGAGCAGTGAAACCGGAGAATGGATTTGCCGCAGTACTTTATGATTTGGGGCACGGAACGTTTGGATTTTCCATGTGCATTCGGGGGCGAGTTTTTGGCGGAGTTTTTCAAACAGATTTTTACCGATATGCAAGGGTTGGGGGGCGATGTCGGTGCAAATGAACGTGATGTCTTTTTGCCGCAATTCTTTTTTCGAGAGGAAAAGAGCTAAAGGAATGGTGAGCGGTCCTGAGCCCAAGTCAATGAAATTCGCTTTTTGGGGAATGGTTCCGAAGTCCAGTTTTGGAAATAGTCTGCATAAGCGGATTAAATTCCAAACCATAAAATAATGGAAATATGCGGAGAGCAGGCGTTGGTTCGTCCAATAGGGGTATGAAAGCATTTCCCTTTCCGTGGTTAAAAATCTGGATAAATCTTTGCATGCGTAAACAAGCTCTTTTTTTTGGCTCGGTTTCATGGGGAGGAGCTCGTCAAGAGCAGGATAGAGAACGTCAAACCCTTTTCGGGTAAACGTGTCAAATTCTGTAAAAAGTTCTTTATTCATAGTACCTGCTTTTAAAAATGCATATTGTCAATATATAAGGCATCATATTCTTTTTGGTTGGTTAAATCAATGAGTTCTGCCGCACTGGAAAGTTTTGTGACAGTGTCGATTAATTCCGGTTTTGTGTGGTAGGTGATCAGACCTTTGAGCGAGGTATTGCCCAAAATGCTTGTTTTCGCTTTGCTGTTTTTAGGCAAAAATCCGAAGTTTTCCAATATTTCTAAAGGAATATGGGAACTTAATGCTCCTGACAGGAATATGTTTTCAATGTTGTTTCTTTCTAAAAACAATGCTATTGCGGAAGAAAACGCGGCTTTGACTTTTAAAATATTTTCAATGTCTTCGGCGCATAAATACAGTTTGTCAGTGACATAAAGCCGTTTTTCGCCGTTTGTTTCCTTTAAGTTTTTAAAAATTTTTTTCCCTAACGGACTGAGGGAGTGTTGATTGTCTTGGAATAAGCCCTGTCTGTTTATGCAGTTTGCGGATAACAGAGTATTGAGCAAATACAAGTAGGCAGCCCCGCAGATAAATTGCGCTTCCCCTTTGCAGGCATAGGATAAGCCGAACGGTGTCAAAGAAAAAGAAAGAATGATGTTTTCACCTTCGCCGTGAACGGCGCTTCCGCAGCGCATGCCAACACCCTCGAGGGCTGGTCCGAGCGGAACGCTTGCGGCATGAATTTTTCCTTTTGAATAATGAATAAATTCTCCGTTCGTGCCTAAATCTGCAAGTAAAAAATTATCCAAATGCGGATAGGTTTGCAAAATATTCGCCAAGCCCGCACAGGCGTCAGCTCCGACAAATGCTCCAAGCTGCGGAGGAACAAACAGCGGGGGCAGTTTCGGGAATTGATAGGTTTTACCGCCTTTATTTTCTAAATAATAGGGTGCTTCCAGCAATCCTTTTGTGCTTTCGCCAAGAAACAATGCCAGCATAGCGGGATTGGCGGCAAGATATATTTTTTGGATAAAAATATTCAGTTCCGCAAGGTGCTGGCAAAGGTTTTGAAAATATTCCAATAAAACGGTTTGCAGGCGGCTCGGTTTTTCTTTTTCGATAAAATGTTCATAATGGAGCCGTGCCATGACATCCGCTCCTGCGAACATTTGCGGATTTAAAATTTTTCCTTCCGTGAGGACCGCATTGTCGCTTCGGACTTCAAACGCTATGGACGTTGTTCCCAAGTCGACGAATAATATGGCTTTTTTTTCCTGATTGCTTTTTTCAAGGTGCAGATCGTATCGGGTCGCGTTTTGCTGCAAATCATCAAAAACAGTCAATACCGCGTTATCCTGCAAAGGGTGCTTGCAAGCCAGACGGATATTGTTTTCCTGCTCTTCCCGGTTTAGAAGCGTTTGTTCAAGCGGGCTCAGTTCCGGAATATCCGAATGGTATCTGACTTTGCAGCGTCCGCATTTTCCCATGCCGGTACAAAGAGGGCGGGGCATTATTTGCGGTAATCCGAACAAATAGCTTGCATTCGCATTCTTAGGAAGCGTTTCAAACGGAATTTCAAGCACTTGGTTTTGATAATGAATTGTTATTGCCATATTTTTTCCTTTAAAAAACTATACAGAATAAATATTCAAATGGCAACGTATTGTCTTTTCAAGAAAAAAACTGTATAGAAAACCAAAATAAAGACGATATACGTTTTTGATGAGGGTATTTCGTGCTTGACATTGTACTTTGTCAATGTATAATTATTTGAATTAAAACAATTAAGGCGGTTTGTATGAACAAATTTCTCGCTCAAGATGAAGTAGATGCGCTTTTGAACGGTTTATCTGGTGGGGATTTGGAAGTTGAAGCGGAAGAAGAAAATTCCGATGGCATTGTTCTTTTCGACCTTGCCAATCAAGATAGAATTATTCGCGGCCGTATGCCTGTTCTGGAAATTATCAACGACAGGTTCGCTCGGCTCTGTACCAATGCCTTAACAAATACTGTGCGCAAACGTGTTGAAATTTCTCCTATTTCTATTGATATGGCTAAATTCGGGGAATTTATGCGTTCGCTTCCCGTGCCTACCAGTATCAATATCTTTAAAATGGAACCGCTGCGCGGCAATGCTTTGATGATTATCGACGCACGTCTTGTTTTCGCCCTTGTTGAAAACGTTTTTGGCGGAATGGGCACGCAGTCTAAGGTTGAAGGGCGTGAATTCACCCGTATAGAACAAGCCATTGTGGATAGGATCATTCGTCTTGCCCTTGAAATTATGACGGAATCATGGCGGCCCGTTCATGAAGTCAATCTTGAGCTTATCCGCTCGGAAATCAACCCCCAATTCGCTTCCATTGTTCCGCCGAGCGATGTGGTGGTTGTTATCAATTACGAAGTGGAACTTGACAATTCCCTCGGCTCCATGCTTGTTTGCCTGCCTTATTCCACGATTGAACCTATCCGCTCCAAATTGAACGCGAACTATCAAACGGAACGTTTGGAAGTCGACCACGCATGGTCCGGCCGTTTAAAAGACAGACTTATGGAAACTCCCGTGGAATTGAAAATCGGCATAGGAAGCACGCAAATCACCAGTAATCAGCTGCTTCGCTTGAAAGTCGGCGATATTATCACGTTGGATACCGATATTGAACAATTATTGCCTTGCACCGTCGAGGGCGTTACCAAATATTGGGGTATACCCGGAATAATAAAGGCTAATAAGGCGTTTCAAATCGTAAGTGTCGACGAACCGAGATATTCATAAGACAGTGTTTGGAAATTGAAATAAAAAAGTGGCTTTCGGGCCACTTTTTTTATCTTGCCATCTGCATAAGGCGTTTAATTCTTTCCTCAATAGGAGGGTGGGTACTGAAAAGCGCCTGCATGTTTCCCGAATGGAGAGGGGAAACAATGAACATGTTTTCCGTTGCGGGATTGGCATTCAAAGGTATTTTCGCACTGTAATTGTTCAATTTGTTCAATGCGCTTGCAAGGGATTGCGGGTCGGAGCTGAAATGCGCCCCTGATTCATCCGCTGAATATTCACGGGAACGTGAAATCGCCATTTGGATAAGGCTTGCCGCAAGGGGTGCTAGGATAATCATCAAAATTGCTCCGACAGCACTAATCGGGCTTGAGTTTTCATTGTCCCTTCCGCCAAAAAGGCTTGTAAAATAAAGCATATTGGCAAGAGATGTAATGGCGGAGCCTAAAACTGCCGCACAGGATTGAATAAGAATATCCCTATTGGCGATATGGGCGATTTCATGGGCTATGACGCCGCGAAGTTCATTGGTTGAGAGAATGTGCATAATGCCTTGGGTTACGGCAACGACAGCATTTTCCGGGTTTCTTCCCGTGGCGAAGGCATTGGGGCTTGGGTCCGGAATAATGCAGATACGGGGTTTTGGAATGCCTGCGTTTCTTGCCAATTCTTCAACTATTTCATGAAGCTGCGGTGCGTCGCTTCGCTGCAGTTCCTGCGCTTTATACATTTTAAGCACAATGGAATCGGAAAACCAGTAACTGAAAAAATTGACCGCAACGGCAAAAAACAAGGCGACAATCACTCCTGTTTTTCCTCCGATAAGACCGCCTACAACTATGAAAAGGGTTGTCAATAACGCAAACAGCACTGCTGTTTTCATTGAGCTTGTCATAACATCTCCATTTGTTTTTTATTTTGAATTGTCGTTTCGTTCGTGTTTTATTAAATAAAATATAGCTATGATTTTTAAAAAGACAAGTATTTTCTTTTCAGGATTGTTTTTGGTTTTTTTGCTGCATGAAAATTCCGCCCACAATGAACAACAAGCCGATAATGCTGAGAGGATTGATGTGTTCGTTTAAGATACTGTTCGCCCATAATAAAGCGAAAAAAGGGGAAATAAGGGGTATGGTGGCGATTTTGCTTATGCTTTTTGTGTACTGTAAGGCTTTGTCCCAAAGTATGAAAGGAATGGAAAGTTCGATCAGACCTATGTAACAAGTGGGCGGTATGGCGTCTTGCGGAAGGACAAATGGTTCATTTCTGAAAAAAAGAGTTATGAAACCCAATAGACTTGCTCCTAAAAATCCGAGAAACAATTTGATATTGGCGGGAAGTTTCACCGCTGTATTGTAAATCCAATAGACGGCATATAAAATCGTGCTTATCAAAATATAAAAAAGGCTGAGGCTGTTTGCCTGCATTATGGTTGAAGAGTTGCCCAGACTGATAATGAGAACGCCGGTATAAGCGAATAAAATCCAGAAAATTTCCTTACCGCTGAGTTTCTGTTTAAAAATAAAACTGCTTATCAGTGCCAGCATCAATGTCCATGAGTAATTGACAGGCTGGGCGATTTGCACGGGAAGTCCTGCATATCCTATGAAAAGGCTTTGGTAATAAATAAAAAGAATGGAGCAAAGCAGGAAACAGGAAAAAAATTGTTTTTTGGAAAGTTTGAAAAGGAGCGCCAATTCCTTATTGATGAAAATATAGAATAATAAGATGCCGCTTGCAATAAGCATTGCATAACTAAGAACAAGCAGGGCGCTTGCTTTTGCCAAGGCAAGTTTGAAAGCCGTTGAAACGTTCGACCACAATAAGACTGTTCCCAAGGCATAGAAATTTGCTTTTGTTTGGTTCGGTTTTTGAATATTGCTCAGCATGGGAGGGTAAACTTTTATTTTGTTTTATATCGCGGCAAAAAAAGCCCTCTTCATGTATTTTTTTGAAGAGGGTTTTTTCTTATTTGGAATATTTGCTGATAATGGCTTGTGTGCCGAGTTCCCCTTGTTTGCTGTCTTCCATTTCTTGATATATGGAATAGACTTTTTCCAAAACCGGCAGCTGAATATTTTTATTTTGACATTCTTCCAAGGCTATTTTCATGTCTTTGACAAAGTGTTTGATGAAAAATCCGGGAGCGAAATCATTGGCGCACATTTTAGGTCCGTTATTGCTTACCTGCCAGCTTGCCGCCGCACCGGTCTCAATGGTTTTGAGCATGGTTTCAGGGTCAATTCCCATGGCTTTGCAATAGGAAATGGCTTCGCATACTCCGGTGGTGTTAGCCGCAACGACAATCTGGTTTGCCATTTTCACATGTTGTCCCGCCCCGGCTTTTCCTTCATAAACGATATTTTTTCCCATAGCTTTAAAAATATCTTGGCAGGCGTCAAACGCATCTTCATCACCGCCGACCATAATGGCGAGCGTTGCGTTTTTAGCGCCGATATCGCCGCCGGAAACAGGCGCGTCAAGAGCTTTCAGCCCTTTTGCCTTCGCTTCTTCATAAATGCGTTCGGCAAGTTTCGGGCTGGAAGTTGTCATATCGATAAGGTATGCATGCTGCGGGGCATTGGCGATAATGCCATGGTCTGAAAAATAAACTTCTTCTATGTCTTTGGGATAACCGATCATGGTGATGACCGCATCTTTGTTTTGAATGCAGTCCTTTATGCTGTCACAAACCACCGCTCCGTCTTTTTGCAAAGCTTCCGCTTTTGCCCGCGTGCGGTTGTACACACTTACGGAAAAACCTTGTTTCAAAAGATTGCGGACCATGGACGCCCCCATTACGCCTATGCCGATGAATCCTATGTTTTTCATAGCGTTCTCCCAGAATCATATGTTGATAAGTTCGTAATCCAAAGAGCCGAGACCGATTTCAGCCGCATGCTCGATTTGATGATAGCCGTGCGTATACCCCCACTGACGGGTGAATTTATCAATGCCGATACCGTTATTTTCCATCGGTATCAGGCTTTGCGCTTTGGTGACGAGGTCATAGCTCGCTTTATCGATAGCGACCGGGTCCGTGGAAGCCAAAATTCCGATATCCGCAATCAACGGTGCGTCGCTCCAAGCCACGCAGTCGCAGTCAGGAGTCACATTCAAAACAAAGTTGATATAAATGACCTTTTCTTTTTTATTTTGAACCGCACCGTAAGCATATTCGGCAATTCTTTCGACAAAGGCGTAAAGCTCGGTTTCCCATTCGGCGGTAATCGCTTTCGGTCCGCAAACGGTTATGCATTCAAAACAGCCGATACATTTGCCGGGATCGGCGTGAGCTGTTTTTTTGCCGTTTTCATCTTTCGCCATGCTTATCGCGTGTGCGGGGCAAACTTTGGCGCAGCTTGCGCAGCCGATGCAACTTTCCTTATTTATGGAAACTTTTGTTTGGTGCTGGTCGCGTTTTCCCCAAAAAGAAGCGCAGCCCATGGCGAGATTTTTTATCGCTCCGCCGAAACCCGCCATTTCATGCCCTTTCACGTGGGATAAAACAACCATGCTGTCGGCGTCATGAATTTCACGGGCGATATGGGTTTCTTTGAAATGCCTGAGATTGACAGGCACATCGATTTGGCTCAGTCCGTTCAGTCCGTCTGCGATAATGACCGGAGCATTGACGGTGCATGGGGCGAAACCGTGCGCATAGGCGGTGTTTAAATGGTCGACGGCGTTTCGGCGTGAGCCGCTGTACAGGGTTGTCGTGTCCGTAAGAAAAGGTTTTGCCTTTTCCTGCTTGACCAAATCAACGACTTTACGCACAAGCTGGGGGCGAATATGGGTATCGTTGCCCATTTCTCCGAAATGCAGTTTTATCGCGGTTAAATCATCACGTTTTATTATGGAGTTTAAACCAATCGCTTGGCAAAGTTTTTCAATTTTGGCAGATTTGTTGTCTTCTTGCTTTCTGCAATGCATATCTGCGAAATAAACTTTTGATTTCATTTTTTCTCCTTATATTTTTATGAGTTCATAGTCCAATGAGCCCAAACCGATTTTTTCACCGTGGGTAAAAATATTATAACCATGTGTTTTTTCCCATCTATGGGCGAACTTATCAATGTTTATTCCGTCATTTTCCATTGGCTGCAAGCTTTTTGCACGGGTTACGAGGTCGTAGCTCGCTTTGTCGATGGCAAGAGGGTCTGTCGAAGCCAAAATGCCGATGTCCGCAACCATCGGGGCGTCGCTCCATGAAACGCAATCGCAGTCAGGAGTGATGTTCAGCAGGAAATTGACATAAAAAACCTTGTTTTTTTTGTTTTGTATTGCTGAATAAGCGTATTCCGCAATCCTTTCCACAAAGGAAGAAAGGTCTGAATCATGTTCGTTGACAATGGCTTTCGGTGCGCAAACGGTTTGACATTCAAAACAGCCTATGCATTTGTTCCTGTCAACGAAAGCATGTTTGGCATTTTCTTCTTTTTTCATGCTTACGGCATGGGCGGGGCAGATTTTGAGGCAGTTTCCGCATGCTATGCAATTTTCGGCATTGACTTTAACTCTCGTATCGTGCTGGGCTCTTTTTCCCCAAAAGGAAGCGCAGCCCATGGCGAGGTTTTTTATCGCTCCGCCGAACCCCGCAACCAAATGCCCCTTGAAATGGGATAAAACAATCATGGAATCAGCTTCGTAAATTTCACGGGCGATAAAGGTTTTTTGAAAGTATTTTAAATTTTCGACGGGTACTTCCATGGTATTTTTGCCGTTTAAACCGTCGGCAATGATAATGGGCGCGTTCATGGTCGCAGGACCGAACCCGTGGGCGTAAGCGGTTTCCAAATGATCGACGGAATTTTTGCGGGAACCGGAATAAAGGGTGTTGGTATCCGTTAAGAACGGATTCGCCCCTGCCTGTTTTGCCAAGTCCACCACTTTGCGCACCAGCTGCGGACGCAAATGGGTATCGTTTCCAAATTCCCCGAAATGGAGTTTTATAGCTGTCAAATCATTTTTTTTAATAAAATTATTTATTCCGATATGTTCGCAAAGCTTTTCAACTTTTGCCGTCTTATTTTCAGCTTCTTTTCTGCAGCGCATATCCGTAAAATAAACTTTTGCTTTCATCGTGCCCTCTTCACTTATCAAAATAACCGCTTAATTTTGATAATCGTTCAAATTTGATATCAGGTATTTTAGCCTTATTCAAGGCTGTTTGTAAAGCGATTAAATCATTATCCCTCATAGCTTGGTCGTAATGGAAGCAAAACGTATCCTGTATGTGCCGAACCCGAAAGTCAGGACTTGGATCGCCGCAAATTTTTGTTAATTCCTTTTCAAAAAAATCTTCAAGTTCGATAAGCCGGTTCAGCATGGTTTCCTGAATGGGAACATGGTAGGGAAAACGGGTTAAAAAGCAGGGGCGGGCTTTTTGCATATGATTTTCCAAGCCTATTGCTTTGGCAAGTTCACGGATGTCCTGCTTGGAAAAATTTGCGAGGGCGAGGGGGGATTGTATGGAAAGTTCCTGCAAAGCGGCAAGTCCTGGGCGGTAGGTGTTTTTATCTTCCGCATGCGTTCCGTCGCATACCGCTGAAGGTCCGCTTTGTTGTTTTAGAATACCGAATGTGTGCAATTTGCAGTGATAACAGCGTGCAGGGTGATTGTTCCGCACGTGTTCAATTTTCAAGATGTCAACAGGTATTATGGTTAATGGAATGTTTTCCCGCTTGCTCCATTCTTTTAAATATTCCGTTTCCTTTGCGCCGACATGCTTGCCCGCGGCATGGAGCAAAGAAAATCGGCAGCCGGTTTTCTTTGCGAAAAAAGCCAGAAAACGGCTGTCCAAGCCTCCGGAACAAGCGATAACAAAAGGCGGGGCGAAATTGTGCAAAATTTTTTGCAATAAATAGGCTTTTTCTTTTAATGGCGAAGGGAGATTTTCGGGAAAAATAAGTGTGTTCATAGCTGCAATATAGGATAAGCGGATTAAAATAAAATAACTATTTCTCTCAAAAACTTGCCTAAAAATATCGTTATGTCCGTCCGGCGTTTATTGCATGCCGAAACATTTTTATTTGCGTACCGCTTATTTTCTAAAGAGTTTTTGCTGCAATTCCGCAATTGTTTTGACATAAAAAGGCGATTTTTCTTCCAATGGGCAAAAAATCGGGGCATAACCCAGTTTTGTCGCTTGGTTAAGCCGTATGCCATGGGCGCTGACGGGTCTGATTTGTCCGTTCAAATCCACTTCTCCCCAAAAAACAGCGCGTTCCGGAAGCGGAATGTCATAAAAAGAAGAAAGCACGGCGGCAACAAGCGCCAAGTCCAGTCCCGGTTCCTGCAAACGCATGCCTCCGCCGACTTTTGCATAAATGTCGCCCTGCCCGAAATTGAGGCGCGGGCGTTTTTCCAAAACCGCCAGCAAAAGGTGCAGGCGGTTGACATCAAAGCCTAAGCCCGTGCGTCTTGGAATGCTTAAATAGGTTTTTGTGACAAGTGCTTGAATTTCAACCGCAAAAGGTTTTTGTCCGTCAACAGCCATGACAATAGCCGTTCCGGAGAGCGAAGAATCCCTTGCGCCCAAAAAAAACGTGGATGGGTCTTCAACAACTTCCAGACCTTTTTGCTTCATTTGAAAAACTATCAATTCCTGATTGGGGCCGAAACGGTTTTTTAAAACCCTGAGCAAACGGAAAACTTGTTTTCTGTCACCTTCGAGCGAAATGACCGTATCCACCAAATGTTCCAAGAGTCTGGGACCTGCGAGGTCCCCGTCCTTGGTCACGTGTCCGACTAAAATAAGGGTTGTGTTGTTTTTTTTGCATGCGTCCACAAGTTCCGTCGCGCAGGCTTTCACTTGGCTGACATTTCCCGCCAAGCCTTCCGCCATATCGGAAGAAAGGGTTTGCACGGAATCCACGATTAAAAGGTCCGGGCTTGCCGTTTCGATAATATCCACGATGTCTTGAACCCTATTGGTCGCAATGGCTAAGAGATTGTCATGGAGAACTTCCAAACGTTCCGCTCTGGCTTTGATTTGCGGCAGCGATTCTTCGCCGCTGGCGTATAGAACGGTGTGCGGTTCTTGGGTTTTAATGCATACATTATTTTCAATATATTTTCCGGAAGCGACCGCTCCTGCCAGCTGGAGCAAAAGTGTGGATTTGCCGATGCCCGGTTCGCCTCCGACTAAGATTGCAGAGCCAGGAACAAAGCCGTTTCCGAGGATTTTATCCAATGCTTCGAGCCCGCAGCCGAAATTTGCGTGATTATCAAAGCTAGCTTCATGTAACACTATGACTTTATTTGATTTTATCGCTTTTTTTATAAAGGAATTTGTTTTTTTCACCGTTGCAAGTTCAAGCGTGTTCCATTCCTTGCAATTGGGGCACTGCCCTTTCCACTGCGGGGATTCCGCCTTGCAATTGCTGCAAATATACGTTTCTTTCATTTTTACCATATCAACCTCGGCTGTAAAAACTTTAACTATTTTTCCATAAAAATAAAAGGAAAAAAATGATTATAAATAATAATGGGTTATATGCTCAATGCGAAAATATTTAAACAAAATTTTTGCAACCCATTTACAAGCAATTTTTTTATTAGTATTACCACAATATGTGTTTGAGCATATTGACATGCTCTTATTCACGCATGGTTTCTATGTATTTTTCAAACTGTGACCATAGGAAACTTTGCAGAGGAGGGTCTTTTGAAAAATAATCTTAAGCTCATTGTTTTAGTTGTTCTTGCAGTAGTGAGTATAGGTGTTTATTGCATTCCTGGGAAGCAGGAAAAAGTTCCTACGCGGGTTCTGCTTGATAATTTGGGGGGAAAAGTCATTTTTTCCCATAAAACGCATGCGAACAATTACGGATTTGGCTGCGGTGACTGTCATCATGAAAGTTCCGATCCCATCGAGTCAGTGCTTGCATGCGGAACATGCCATGGTTCTCTTCCTGCAAACGCGGAGTTAGCCGAAATTGCCAAAACCGGCGACGGTAAAACTCCATTGGGACCAATGCCTTATCATGATACGAATCTTGTTACGGACAAGAATGCCTGTTTAACGTGCCACCATTTGGAATTTGTGCAAAAAGATTGGGGGCATGACAAGCATGCCGAAGAATTCGGTTTAGATTGCGACACTTGTCACCACAGCGATACGGATATCGAGCCGGAACCGATGAACTGCAATTCCTGCCACAGCGATACGGATGCCGTCACCTTGAAAGACGCCGTGCATGCGAAATGCGAAAGCTGTCACCAAGAATGGTTTGATGAAGGCTTGAAATCATGCAGGAAATGCCATGAAGAACTTGATACGCGCAAAGAACTTGTCAAGGACGGCGATTTTACAATGAACACGGATTATGCAAAATGTTCAAAATGCCATGGAACGCAGGAGCCTCAGGAATTGGTGCAAAATCGTATGGGGGCTTTCCATGCTTTTTGCATTGGTTGTCATGAAAGCCTTCGTATAAGTTATCTTGACGGCAGCAACTGCACGCAATGTCATACTAAGTAGTGAAATTATAAAGAAAGTGAGATAGTATGCGACAACGGTTTCAAATTCTCAGTGACCCTCGGTTTCGTTTGGTTTATAATGAAACAAGGAGTTTTATTGATGGTCCGGCTCCTAAAAAAGTCCGTCTTAATCGGGAAAACTTCAACCTTGTTGACGGAGTGAAAAAGAAAACGAAAGTATATCCCGGTATGCTTTTGGCGACCCATCCCTCAATAGATAAAGGGGATTTGCATTCCCCCATGTACGGTGAAATCACAGAAATAAATCACCGCAGTATTTTTATTGACGCAGTTGATCAGGAGGGGATAGAAGGACAGGTTGAACCTATCGATGTCCTTGCCGAAGGCAAAGAGGGCGAAGAGCTTATTTTGCAAATGAAGCAAATGGGAGTCAATACCAAGTCCTTGGGGCAAGAGGTGGACACCCTTATTATTAATGGTTTGAATCCCGATCCCGGGGTAACATGGGCGGAACCCATGCTCACGCAAAACGGGCACAACCTGCATGCCGGCATTGAACTGCATAAACGCTTGGCAAGGGCTAAACACATTGTTTTGGCAGTGCCGAAAGGCATGCATGTTTCCTATGACAATATCGATGTTGTTTGCGTCGAACCTGAATATCCCAAAAGCGTCAACGCGCTTTTAGTTAAAGAAGTGACCGGCAAGGAAAATCCGGAAGGGGTCGGAGCTGTCGGTTTGCATAACATCTGGAGTTTGGGGCGTGTCGGGGTTACCGGGCTTCCTCTTATGGAAACCGTCATCACCATCGGTTCGCAAACGAAATGGGCTAACTATATTGTAAAAAACGGCATGTGGATCGGACAGCTTCTTGAATATGCCGGCATTGAACTTCGTGACGGGGATATCATCTCCCGCGGCGGTCCTCTTCGCGGGGAATGTCTGGACAGGCTCGACCGTTCCATTACCAAAGGGACGACCGGTTTGTTCGTGGTAGAATCAGGAACCGTCCCCCCCATGGAAGGGCACAGTCCCTGCATCAACTGCGGCGCTTGTGTCCAAGTTTGCCCGGCGCATTTAAATCCGAGCACTTTGAGCAGATATGCTGAATTTGCAAATTACAATGCCTGCCTTGCCGAACACAGCACCCATTGTTTGGAATGCGGGCTTTGCGGGTATGTTTGTATCGCCCGCCGTCCGGTGCTGCAATACATCCGTCTTGCAAACGCCAAGATTAAGGAAATGCAGGAATTTGTTTGGGAAGAAAATAAGTAATATTTCAAGTAAAATGAGTTCAATATGAGTAATTTAAATCAAAAAATATTGTTTTCTATGACAGCCGCTCCTTTTTGGCATTGCGGGCGGACGGTGCAGGGAAATAGTATCCATACCTTATTTGCCTTGTCTTTGGTTATTGCTATGGCATTTTGGCATTGGGGAATTCCTGTTTTAGGCGTGGTGGGCTTATCTGTTTTGGTTTCCGTGCTGACAGAGGAATTTTGGAATACAATCATGGGACGCCATTCCACATTCATGGACGGGACCGCTGCGGTATCAGGCGTGCTTTTAGCTTGTCTTCTTCCCTCAACCGCGCCGTTTTGGCTTGTCATTATCGGCGCATTCTGCGCGATTACTTTCGGTAAAATGGCTTTTGGCGGATATGGGGCGAATCCTGTTTCAACTGTTTGCGTCGGCTGGGCGATGATTTTTGTTTCTTTTCCGATTTATATGGACGCAAATGCGATGCTTTTGCAAACGGATTTTATTGACCCGCTTGTGCGTTTAAAATATTTCGGTCCGGATTTCATGGTAAATTCCGTAACGTGCTTGGATTTGTTTTTAGGAAAGCAAATCGGCGGACTGGGCGTTGTGCAGAACGCGGGTATCATTCTTGGCGGAATATATCTTATCGCGAAAGGGATTGTCCGTTTGGAAATTGTTATCTCCTTTATCGCGGGCGTGCTGTTGCTCGGCGGTATTTTGAATATTTGCAGCGCAGAGCTTTATGTCAATCCTTTTTATCATCTTTTGACGGGGTCGACGTTATTTTGTGCGTTTTTCCTCGCAACGGAATGCGCAAGCGCCCCTGACAGAGCTATCGGCATGTTTTTGTACGGATTAATGGGAGGAATGCTTGTCGTTACGATCAGAACGTTCGGTGTTTATACGGACGGCGCTCCTTTCGCTGTTATGCTCATCAATTTACTTAGTCCTTATTTCGCTATGATCCAACCAAAACCATTTGGAGTTAAGTAATGAAAAGTATCATAAAAATGGTGAGTGTTCTTTCCGTGCTTTGCGCAGTTGCCGGTTTCATATTGTCTTATTTGAAAATAAGCACGGTAACTCCTATTGAAAACCAGCTGCTTACCTACGTGCAAGGTCCGGCTATTTTGAATGTTTTCAAAGATGTTGAAAATTCTCCCATTCAGGACAGAAAGAGTTTCATTGTCGGTGACGGTAAAAAAGTCAATGTTTTTCCGGCAATAAAAGACGGTAAACTTTTCGGTGTCGCCCTCGAGGGTTTTGGACAGGGCTTTGGCGGTGATATCGGGGTTATGGTAGGGATTGATGTGAATAACGATACGCTTGTCAGCATCGATATTACGACCCATAAAGAAACTCCGGGACTTGGAAGCCGTGTTTCGGAAGAAAGTTTCACAAAGCAGTTTAAAGGCAAGCCTTATGCTGTCGCTTTGAAAAGCCAAGGAGGAGAGATTGACGCCATTTCTGGTGCGACGGTTTCTTCAAACGGAACAGTGCTTGCTATCAATGACGCGGGCAATCAATATAACATGTTAAAAGATGAAATTATTAAAACTTGGAATAGTGGAGCTAAAAATGAGTTTTTACAAGGAATTCACCAAAGGGCTGTGGAGTGAGTTACCCCCTTTTCGTTTATTGTTAGGTCTTTGTCCGGTTCTTGCTATTACCAAGACTGCGCAAAACGGGCTTGGCATGGGGCTTGCCGTTTTATTCGTGCTGGTATTGTCCAATATGACCGTTTCGCTTGTTCGGGGCATTATTCCTAAAAAAGTGCGTATTGCCTGTTTTATTATCATTGCTGCGACCTTGGTTGTTGCTGTTGAGCTGTTGATGCAAGCCTATGCGTACCCACTTTATCAGCAATTGGGTATTTTTGTTCCTCTTATTGTTGTGAACTGCATCATTTTAGGCCGTGCGGAAGCTTTTGCGGCGAAAAACCCTGTCAACCTCGCTATTGCCGACGGGCTGGGAATGGGCATAGGGTTCACCCTGTCCCTGACTTTTCTTGGTTCTGTCCGTGAAATCTTAGGTTCCGGAACGTGGTTTGGAATAAATCTTTTCGGAGAAAGTTTTGAGCCTTTTGCGGTTATGGTCGAAGCCCCGGGCGCATTTATTTGCTTAGGCATTATTTTGGCTTTTATGAACCATTTGAGCAAAATCCAAAATCGTAAACGCGGGCTGACGAATGAATCAGCAGGCAGGGGCTGTTCCGTATGCGGCGGCTGCACTGCTTGCGCAAGAGGCAAGGCTTCCGCCTAATGGAGTGAGATATGGGTATTTTTGAATTATTTATTTCAGCCATATTTGTTAATAACATCGTTTTAAGTCAAAACTTGGGAAACTGCCCGTATATCGGCTGTTCCAAGGAAAAGGGCGTTGCCCTCGGCATGGGCGGCGCTGTTATCTTTGTTATTGTTTTGGCGACGATTTTTACTTGGCTTGCACAGAAATATATTCTTGTGTCTTTAAATATCGTTTATTTGCAAACACTTATTTTTATTCTGATTATCGCTTCCCTGGTGCAGTTCGTTGAAATGTTTTTGAAAAAGGCGGTACCTCCTTTATATTCCGCCTTAGGTATTTTCTTACCGCTTATTACGACAAACTGCGCCGTCATGGGGGCGACGTTGGTTGTGCAAAGGGAACAATACGACTTGCTGACAGGCATATTGTATTCCTGTGCTTCCGGTATCGGCTTTCTGCTCGCTCTTTTGCTCATGGCGGGAATACGGGAACGCCTTGAAACCCTGCGTGTTCCGAAGGCAATGGCGGGAACGCCCATTTCTTTGGTTATGGCAGGTATAATGGCTCTTGCTTTTATGGCTTTCAAGGGCATGGTTTAATAGGCGAAACAAAGAGTAGGTTTGATTATGATTATTACTTCGATTCTTATTTTGGCTGTTCTCGGTTTTGCTGTGGCGATCATGCTCGGTTTTGCTTCCAAGATATTTTATGTGGAAGAAGATCCGAAAGTTGAAGCCGTTATTGAAGCGTTGCCGGGAGCAAACTGCGGCGGCTGCGGCTATGCCGGATGTGAAGGATATGCCATTGCCGTTGTCAATGTGCCCAATGTTCCTGCAAACCTTTGTGTCGCAGGCGGGGCGAAGACTGCCGCCCAAGTCGGGGAACTGACCGGAAAGGCTGTTACGGAATCCGATCCTTTATTGACATTCCGCCGTTGTGACAAAATTTCCGGCAAGGTGGCGAAGCGTTACAGTTATCAAGGTTTGCCTTCCTGTGCCGCCGCCGCAACCCTTGCGCAAGGTTCCGATATTTGCGCATATTCCTGTTTGGGCTTTGGGGACTGTGTTGTCACATGTCCTTTTGATGCCTTGTATCTGAAAGACGGCATTGTGTGCGTGCGGGAAAACCTTTGCACCGGCTGCGGAAAATGCACGCAGGTCTGTCCCCGTAATATTTTGGAACTCATTCCCCGGCGTGCCAGAGTTGCCGTTCGCTGTTCAACGCAAGAGAAATTGCGCGCCGTTATGGACGTTTGCCTTGTCGGCTGCATACAATGCGGCAAATGTATAAAAACGTGTCCTGCGGGTGCAATCAGTTTTCAAGACAACAAAATACATATCGACCAATCCAAATGCTTGGCTTACGGCGACGAATGCGGTCTTGCCTGCGTAGCGGCTTGCCCCCGTCAGATTTTAAGGAATTTGCGTGAAAAGCAATGTTTGCTTCCTCCTATTGAGGAAACAGAACAACTTAACGCTGCGGATAAGGAAAAATCCGGGCAAAAGGCTGAAGATAAGAAGCCTGAAGAAAAAAGTCAGTTGACTGAAAAATAAAAAAAAGCTGAGTACCATATGAAAGGGCTTGGGCTGTTTCGTTTTTTTGCTAAAAAAAAAGCTTTGCATAATATGGGAAATGAAAATCTGATTTTCGTTTCCGATATGCAAATAAAAATGGGGACGTTTGTAAATATCCAATGTCTTGCCGCAAGTAAGGATTTAGCGGAAGAATGCATTGCCCGGGCCTTTTTGCATATTGACCGGCTTGAGCAGGTTTTTTCAAGGCATGACGGTTCCAGCTTATTGTCGGTTTTAAACATGCAGGGTTTGCTTTGTGATTATCCTGCAGAGTTTAAGACGGTTCTCGAACATGCCCTCAGTATTGAAAACCGAACGGCAGGGGCGTTCAATCCCTCGGTTTTGGCTGTTTTGGAATATTTGGAAAAAAATTCTCTTGTCAATGCAAAGGATTTGCAGGAGCGTTTTGCTCTGATAATAAAAAATCCTGTTGATTTTGCTGATAATAAAATCCGGTTGAAACAAAGCGGCAGTATCGTAACACTGGACGCCATTGCCAAAGGATATATCGTCGATTTTGTGGCGAATTTTTTTGAAGAAAAAGGGATACGGAATTATTTGATAAACGCCGGCGGGGATATTCGCGTCAACGGCATGAAATCTTTTGAAAAAGGCAATGAAAAAACTTGGAAAATCGCCATTGAAGACCCGTATAAGCAAAAAAATTATCCTGCTGTGTTTTCACTTATGCGCGGGGCTGTTGCGACTTCCGGCAATTACGAAAAGAATTTCGGTGAAAAGGGAAGCCATATCATTTTGCCGGCAATTCAGGAAAGGATAGGGCAAAAAGAATGTTTTCCGCAAGGAACAGCTGAACATGTTTCACCTTTTGTCAAAAGTGTTTCCGTAATAGCGCCTGAGGCTATGCAGGCTGACGCTTATGCCACGGCGCTTTCTTGCATGCCTGTCGATGCCGCCGTTGAATATGTCAATAAGCATGCGCGGTTAGCCTGCATGATTATTGCGGAGGATGACAGCAAACATTATTCCGATAACTGGAAACTGCGCTGATTCTTTTTTTTGTTGAAAAGCAGCAATAACAATGCAACAACAAATAAAAGACTTCCCGTGAGCGCGAAGGCTGTTTCGTATCCGAATTCATTGGCGATAAATGCCAAGAATGCGGTTTCCATACCTTGGCCGGCGCGAAAAACCGTTGCGCTGACGGTAAAACCCAATGTGATGAGCTGCACCGGAATTGCCGTTGAAATACTGAAATTGCAGTACGGTATGATTATTCCGGAAAGGCAGAAATACGCAAAAAACGCCATAAAACCTACCGCTATGGGAAGTGCCGTAAAAAAGAGCAGGATACTTGTCGTGCATAAGCAGCAACAAAGCAAGATTTGAGGAAATTTTTTTGAAGGCAAGAGTCTTGATAAAAAGAAAAAAGAGCTGATGAACATGCCCAAATTGGCGGCGGAATAAAAAAGTCCTATTGTTGATGAGTCGTAACCGTATGTGTCGGCAGTAAATAGTGCGAAAATGCTTGGCAGGGACAAATCCAGCCCGGCGGTGAGAAAAAGGGAGGCGAAAAGTATAAAAATCAATGGGGTTTTCAATATTTCTTTTATTTGTGCAAAAGAAAACGGGCTGTGCGGATGGGAAAATTTTTCTGTCAGGTCAGTGAACGTAAGAATAAGAAGTGTGAAACATGTCGGAAGATAAAGGTAAAAAATGGAAAAACGCCATGAGTAAAGCGCAAGAAAACCTGTGACAAGCGGATTGAAAAACAGACCAAGCGCGATGATACCATTGCTTTTTCCCATAATTCTGCCCCGTTTTAAACCCCTGTAATATTCGGAAGGAAGAATATTGACCAACAGATTAATGCCGGCGGATCCTATGCCCTGGACAATTCTGAATATGAGCAGGTCAGAAAATTCCGAAGAAAAAGAAATACCAGCAATTCCGGTAAGATAAATGCAATTGATACAATAAATGAAAAATTTTTTGGGGGCTTTATTGTAAAAATAGCCCATGAACGGAGTGGCGATGAGTGCCGAATAGGAAAAATACGCTAAACAATTCGCCACTTCATAGGAATTGAGGGCAAATTCTTGCTGGAAAGTCGGCAATAAAGGAATAATTCCGGGAACGCCATGGGAAACGCTGAAACAAATAAAATAAATGAGAAAAAGCGGGGGCAGTTTTTTCATTTTGTTCCGTTATAAGGCAATGATATGGAGCCCGTGTTTATTGGCGAGGGCAAGCGCTTCTTCCCTGTCGAAAAACAGGGTTTTATTTGCTTCTATCGCCAAGCCCGCATAGTTGTATTGTATTAAATTCTCAATAGTTTTCAGTCCGATAGAGGGTAAATCAATGCGTTCGTCCTGAATGGGTTTGATAACTTTTACGGCGATACAGCCTTTGCCGGCAAGTTCCGAAGCTCTTTTCAGAGTGGCGTCTGTTCCTTCCAGACATTCAACGGCTATGACCATTCCGTTTTTCACGACAATGCACTGCCCGATGTCATAACTGCCCATGCTTTTGGCGATAGGGAATCCATAGCGCATATCTCCAAGGATTTCTTGGGGAATGGTTCTGTTTGTCAAAATGCCTTGCGGTGATTTGAGGCTTGGAAGAAAACGGGAGGCGGAAACACATTGGAAGCCTTCTTTTTCAAACTCACCGAGGATTGCACGCAGCAGGGCGTCATCGCCTTTTGTTTTCAAAGAAAAAATAAGTTTTGCCGCCCGCAAGTCAGGACGTATATCCAAGGCTTTGGGTTTGTTTATCGTACCTGCGAAACAGATGTGGCTCACATTGTTTTTTTTGAAAAAATCAATAAGCTTAGCAAGCTGTCCAAGAGCTAGTATTTGAAATGTGTCGAAAATCTGAGAGAGGCTTTCATCGGTATTGTTGTGAAATCCGCAGCCGGCGACAAAAATTCCCCGTTTCTTCGCTTCTTCGGCGATGAGTTTGGGAAATTGTCCTCCCCCTGCGATTATTCCTAATCTTGTTATTGTTTCCACATGAAAAACCTTTTATTTGTATGCTAGTTGCCGTTTTGTTACCCGATTTTTACCGCGCTTACAAGCGCGACAGCTTTTATACCTTGTAAATTGCCTGTAAAACCTAAGCCTTCTTCCGTTGTGGCTTTGATATTCACCTGATTTTCGGAAAGGCTCAGGAGCCTGCAAATATTCTTTTTTATTTGCGCCGTGTAAGGCGAAATCTTAGGTTTTTGGCAAATGACGGTTAAATCAACATGGCTTAACAGAAGTTTGCTTTGCTTCCATTTATCCATAACCTTGTCCAGTAAAATGAGAGAGGAAATATTTTCAAATTCCTTACTACTATCAGGAAAATGCTTGCCGATGTCACCCTCAGCCATGCAGGACAGAAGCGCATCCATAAGCGCATGAATAAGAACGTCTCCGTCCGAATGGGCTTCAATCTTCATATCGGTATCAAGGGCGACTCCGCCTAACACAAACGGTCTGTTTCCTTGGAATTTGTGAACATCGTAGCCATATCCGCAGCAAGGATAAAAAGACTGTTTTGTAAGCATTGACAAGTCCTCTTTATGCGTAATCTTATGATTGGAACGTTCCCCTTCGATTAAAAGAACCGGTATTCCCAGTTCCTCCATTGCCATGGCATCATCGGTAATGGTCAGTTGTTTTTCCCGGATATGGGCGTGGGCTTGCAAAAGTTCCGCAAAAGAAAATGCTTGCGGGGTTTGGACAGTCCGCAGGAAATTACGGTTCGGGGTATTGGTGGCGAATTTCTTATATTCTTTTGTGACGGCGAATTCTTTTACCGTATCGGAAAGGGGCAGGGAGGGAATAACGGCTTTCATGCCGCCGTTCAGTTCTTCAACAAGTTTCGTGATAAGGGACGCTGTGAAAAAAGGTCTGGCGCTGTCATGAACAAGAACATGCGTTGCCGTGCGGGGGGCTACGGAAAGGGCATTATAAACGCTGTCCTGTCTTAATGTGCCGCCTTTGCAAAAGAAAACAGGCAAGGTATGGTTATGTTCCTTTATCAGCATTTCGGCTTGCGTCACAGCTTCTTTGTAACATTGCTCCTCTTCCGGAAAAACAAGAATAATGCCGTGTATGAAAGGCGAATGGTAAAATGTGGCGAAACTTTGCCACCAAAGAGGCTTGTTTTGATAAGGGAGAAACTGTTTTCTCGTTTCCGTCTGCATGCGGCTGCCGCTGCCGGCGGCTAAAATGATTGCATAAATTTCTTTTTTCATACTATGAGTCGGGCATAAGCCGAGTTCTGTACACAAAATGTGTGACTGTCATTCCTCTAGGAGCAATGTTACCATTACCCTCAAGCAACCTACCCGAAAACCATGGACTGGGCAAGTCGGTTTTCCTATTTGGTCTTGCTTCGAGTGGGGCTTGCCTAGCTTATTATGTCACCATAATAACTGGTGGGCTCTTACCCCACCGTTTCACCCTTACCATTTCTGGCGGTTTACTTTCTGTTGCGCTTGCCAAAGATCGCTCTTTCTGGGCGTTACCCAGCACTCTGCCCTGTGAAGCTCGGACTTTCCTCCCCATATTCGATGATATGCAGCGACAGTCTGCCCAACTCAAAGTAGAAAAGATTAGTTTAATGATTCACCAAGGTTCAAATCTTCCGCAAAAACCTGCGGTTTGTTTTGCTTCGCTTTCTTTTCTTCCTGATGTTGGTCTTGGAAATGTTCTGCCCAGTAAATCAAGCGCTGGCAGTTCGGGCAGCTCCATATTTGTTGACCGCGCTGGATTTCAATGAAAGTTTGCGGTGGAATGGCAATATTGCAGCCGGTGCAGACGCTGTTTTTTACCGGAACAATGACCGGATGTTCAAGGCGGCGATGAATAAATTCATAGCGTTCCAAAATTCTGTTCGGCACATCTTTGCCGGTTTCCTTATGAATGGCTGTCAGTTTTTCCAATTCTTGGTTTGCCGCATTGATACGTTCAATAAGGCTTTCTTCTTTGGTTGCAAGATCTATTTTAAGTTCGTCACGAACGGCTTGTGCTTCTTTCAATAAATCTTCCTGAATGGAAATTTCTTCACGCAGGGCAATGCGTTCTTCTTCGTGATTTTTTGTGGAACGTTCCATATTGTCCATTTCTTTGGACATGGCTTGATATTCTTTGGAATTGCTTACTTGCATGAGTTTGGATTTACTTTTTTTCAGACGGGCTGTTTCGTCTTCCAAATCCATGTCAAGGCGTTTTTGCTGTTCGTGCATGTGCTGCAATTTATCGTTAATCCGCGCGATTTTCGCTTCTTCTTCATTAAAGCGTTCCCTAAGGGTTTCCACCTGCAAAGGCGCTTCTTCAAGTTCTTTTTTCACAGCATAAATTTTATCGTCAACATGCTGCAGTTCAACCAATTGTTTGATTTGTTCAAGGTATAAACTCATATTTTACTCCATTATTTGAATGAAAGGGTCTTTTGAGGAAATAAAACTTATACGGACCTTCGGAAGTTTTTCCTGTAAAAGAAGCGTGAAACGCCTCATCATTTCTTCTTCAAGGCTGTGGTGCCCGACTTCGATAATTGCGAAATCAGTGTTTTGTTGGCTCACATCAAGCGCCGTATGGTATTTGGTATCGCCTGTGATAAGGCAATCGGCTCCGAAATTTTGCGCTTCTTCCAATAAGGAACTGCCGGAACCGCCGCAAATGGCGATATTTTTTATCGTTTGAGGCAGTTTTCCGATATTGAAAAACGGGCGGCTGTGGGGAATTGTCCGGCAAAGTTTTGCAAGAAAATCTTCAGCCGGCAGAGGAGTTCGCAGTTCACCGCAAACACCTATTCCGTATTGGACAGTGTCAATAATTCCGGTCGGTTCTAAAATTTTTCTGTTTATGAGATTAAATTCGTCCGCAAGCCAAAAAGCGGCGGGCATGCTGTCCAAACTGGTATGGGCTGAGTAGAGGGGGATGTCATTTTTTAATAAAAGAGAAGCGACTTTGTAGTAATTATCTTCTAAGTTATTGAGATATTTAGGAGAAAGTAATAGGGGGTGATGGGTAAAAATAAAGTCCGCCCCAATGGACAGGGCTTTTCGGACCGATTCAGGGCAGGGGTCCAACGTAACGGCAATATGCTTTATTTCGTCACGTTCAGCTGCGATTTGTAAACCTGAATTATCCCAAGGAGCGGCAAGAGCCTTCGGAGCTAACTCTTCGATACATGCCAAAATTTCGTTTTGTCGCACTCTTCCTCTTTGTAATGAAAAAAGATATTTTTTTTTGCCTTATTTTAATACGGCAGTCAAGAAAAAAATCTTGCTTTTTTTGTTTTTCCTTTTTATTTTTGTTTGATTAGCTGCTTAGGAGTTAAAAATGGCGCATTTTTTATATATTTCCGATGTTTTTTGTCCGTGGTGTTACGGATTTTCAAAAAACATCGCCAAGATCAAGAAAAAATTCGCTTTGCCTTTTGAAGTGTATGCGGGAGCGCTCGTCGAACCTGCCGTCGACTTGGAAGCCCGTGTGAAGCAAAGCCCCAACGTTCAAGCGTTCATTGATAAGTTATACGCGGCAACAGGCGTGAAAATATCCGATGATTATGTGAATATGCTGTTTTCCGGAAATGCCAAAAATATTTTTATGGACTCGAAAAAAGCAAGCCGCCTGTTTTATGTTTTGAAACATTTCAAACCGGAGTTTGCGCTCGAAATCATGGAATTTTTGCAGTTCCGGTTTTATAATCTCGGTAAGGATATTTTCGCAGAAGATACCGTTCATTCTTTTGCTGAAACCTTTGCGGTTTCCAGCGTTGATATTTTCAAGTATTTGCATGATGAACAATCAGAAATCGCCTCGCATGAAGAAACGGAAAAAGGCTTTGATATTTTAGGGGAAATTGTCTTATATCCGACTCTCTATTATGTTGAAAATGGTGTTAATCATTTTATTTCACGCGGTTATGTTAATTATGAAGACTGCGAGAAAGCTATTTTCGCAGCCATGCGGGCGACGGAGAATAATCAGGACGGGCAATCTGCTGTTTTAATGGGAAAATCTTGTTCTCTTGACGGAACGTGCGGGTAGCGGTCATGAAACGTGAATTATCCATGCAGGAAGCGATAGAGGTTTGTTTTATTATCTTTGAAAAAAATTGCGCAGCAGGAGCATTGCAAGCCTTTCAAAAACAGGCATTCCTTTCTTCCGTTCCTTTCGCCGAATTTGCAAAAGAATGGCAAGCCTTTGTTTTTGCCGCCGTTTACCATGGTTTTTCGCAGTATGCCCCTGCATATATGGTTTTGGAATATGTGCGTTCCATTAAATATTTTTTGAAAGAATACGGGTATGATGAAGAAGAAACCGTTCTTTTTCTTGATAATCAGTTTCAAGCCTATATTCAGCTGATTATTGAAGAAAAGGTCAAAGATTGTCCGAAATTGTTTTATAAGCGTTTGCTTGCAAAGGATTTGTCCGAAATAGGAAAGCGGTCCGCCGTGCTTTTATCCGGGGCGATGGCTATGCTTGTGGCGAATTGCCTTGATATTTTTGAAAATTATACGTATTCTTTGAACCGATAATTGAAAAAAAATATTTTTTATTCCCTTATTTATCAAACCATTTTTGCGCCAATTTGACGAGTACGTCCATATCGCCGCCTGCCGCAACGTTCAGAAAAGAGCGATATTGCCTGACAATATCCTGGCTGTAAGGATTGGCTTCAAAAATTCCCGTAAAAAGCGTCCCGTCTTCTTGTATGCTCGCCCTGCCGGCTTCAAGGCGGCGCATGAAAGAAGGAGTTAAAAATTCCTTTATTTCCGGCATATTGGCTGTCATGGCGAAGTAGGCGACATTGGTGACGAAGTTTAAGCCTTGCAGTGCCGCCATTGCCTTATCGTGTTCTTCCGCTTTCGCATAAAAAGGTTCGCAGCCGATTTGTTTAAAAAGTTCATAGACAGTATCTTTGATTTTTTGTTTTTCAGTATCCATAGTTTTGAAATACGAACCCAAGCAAAGGCAAATCTTCTTATAATCCAATGAGCGCGGACCGAACAGGGGGTGTGTGCCGATAACCGGTCCTCCGTAATGTTTTTCCATGCTTTTTATGGGGAGGACTTTTACGCTTGTGACGTCCATTAAAATACAGGAGCAGGGAATATGTCCTTCGATTTTTTCGCACATTTCCTCCATGGTTTTGGCAGGAATGCAAAAAAGAATGATTTCAGTATTTCTTATGCTTTTAAAAAGCTCCGTATCGTCGTATGGAATGTCAATTCCGTTGACAAAATGTCCGGCTTCTTGAAAGCGCTTGAAAAATGTCCCCCCCATTTTTCCGTTATGTCCGATTATTGTGATATGCATATTGTTTTCCAAACATCAAAAAATTCAGGAAATGATTTCGTAATTGCCATAGGGTTGTCAAACGCGGTTTTTATCCCCTTTAAATTGAGCAGGCTTAAACTCATCACAATCCTATGGTCGCCATAGCTTGCGAATTGTATTTCTTCCGCAATATTTTTCAGGTTCGGATTTCCTTTGACAATCAAATAGTCGGTGTATTCGACAGTTTCAATTCCGATTTTTTGAAGTTCCAGCGCCATGGCGTGCAGTCTGTCGCATTCTTTTATGCGCAAGTGGGCGATATTTTCAATTTTGGTTTCACCTTCTGCAAAAGCGGCGACAGCGGCGATAGTGGGCACTATGTCCGGGCAGTCCGCCATATCCACGGCAATGCCTTTTAATTTGCTTGGAAAGACTGTTATTTCGCCGTTATCTCCGTATTTCGTTTCAGCGCCCATTTTCGTAAGGATGTCAAGGAGCGCTTTGTCTGCTTGCAGACTGTCCTTATTCAGCCCGACGACCGTAACGGGCTTTTGCCCTAAAACCCCTGCGGCAAGCAGATAGGAAGCTCCAGACCAGTCGCCCTCAACTGTATATTTTCCGCTTTTATATGTGCCGCTGCCGGCAAAGGGACGGACACGGAAACGTATTTCATGGGGAATGATTTCCGTTATTTTCCTGTAATCGACGGGTTTCCATTTTATGGTTTCGTCCGTGCTGTTTTCTTTATCTTTAACGGAAATATCAAATCTCGCCCCGAATTTTTTCATGGTGTCAAGCGTTAAGCCTATATATGGCCAAGAAACAACATGCGTTCCGCCGATATAAATGGTCAGCGGCTCTTTGCAAAGCGGTGCCGCTAAAAGCAGCCCTGATAAATATTGACTTGATTCTTCAAGGCTGACGGTTATTTCTCCGCCGTTCAATCCCTTTGCTTTTAAAAGAAAGGGAGGATAGCCTTCTTTTTCGAATAGGAATTTCGCTCCCAACTCTTCAAGGGCGGCGGTGAGCGTTCCGATAGGGCGTTCGTGCATGCGTTTTGCCCCGTGGATATGGAAGAACCCTTGTCCGCTTGCTAAAATGGCTGTAAGGAGGCGGCAGGTCGTGCCCGATTCATGCACATTGCAGTCTGTCGCATGTTGCATGTCTTCACCACCTCTCGGCAATGCGCCGTTAATTTTGTATGTGCCTTTATCTATTTTTTCAAAGCGGGCACCGGCATTTGACAGAATTTCCATTGTTTGGAAAAGGTCTTGGCTTTCAAGAACATTTTCAACAACGGATTCGCCGTTTGCCAAACTTGCCCCCATGACCATGCGGTGTGAAACGGATTTTGAGGCCGGAGCGTGGACAATAATTGGGTTTTGTGTATTCATAAGGTATCCTTTGGCGATTTGTTAGGAGCAATGGTTTCGATTTTTGAAGATATTGTACCGTCACTGAGGTATAATTGCAAGGTATCGTTTATTTGCAAATCTTGGACGGATGTCACGGGTTTTTGTTCTTTTCCCGCAAGTTCGGCATAAACATATCCTTTTTCAAGAGGCTTACGGGGATTATTGCCTTCCAGAACAAGAGCCTTGGATTGCAGGAGAAATTCCTTATCCTGCAAATAAGCCGTAAAATTTTGCCGGAGTTGTTTTTGCAGTTTATGCAGTTTTTCTTCCTTTTCTTTTATGGTTGTGCGGGCATAACGATTAATTTCTTTATTTAATTGAAGTATTGAATGGAAAAGAACGGTGAAACCTGGCTCATGCCGTTTGATTTTTTGTTTGGCGATATAGAGTTTCGTTTGTTTGTTTTGAAAAAGGATTTGCAGAGCTTTTTGTAAACGCTGCGATACCGTCATGAGATGGTAGCTTTTTTCATTCAGCTTGTTTTTGGGGAAAATGAGTTCCAATTGTCTTTTAAGGAATGACAATTCTTTTTCATGATGCTTGAGAAGAGCGAGAAAAGAGGACCGCATGGCATATTCCAAATCATCGGTTTCCTGGATCAGGCTGTTTTTATCTTTCCATAAAAATTGGGCTGCATGGCTTGGGGTTGCGCAGCTTAAATCGCTGACATAGTCGGCAATGGAAAAATCCGGTTCATGCCCGATACCGGTAACGACAGGAATGGAGCAGGCAAAAATGGCTCGGGCGAGTTCTTCACTGTTGAACGCCCATAAATCCTGAATTGAGCCTCCGCCGCGAATGAAAACAATACAGTCCGCCTTTTTGCCGTTTGGAAAAATATGATTTTCAGCTTTTTGCAGGGCGCTGATAAGTTTGTTCGGGGCTTCGTCGCCTTGCACAAGGCTTGGAAAAATATGAATTGTACTTTTTATGCCCCGAGTTTGGGCTATTCTTAAAAAATCATGAATAACTGCGCCTGTGGGAGCCGTGATAAGGGCGATATTCTGTAATTTGCGGGGAATCGGTTTTTTGTGTTTCGTATCGAATAAACCTTCCGAAGAAAGTTTTTGTTTGAGTTTTTCAAAGGCTTCATGCAATTGCCCGATACCGTTTTCAAGGGCATGTTCAACGATGAGCTGATACTGTCCCCTTGCTCCGTAGACAGCCAGTTTCCCGGCACAGATGATTTCTTGTCCGTCACGCAGGCTTTGGGCAAGACTCGGTTTTTTTCCGTTTTCAAAACACTCTCCGGTCAGCGGGTCAAATGCCAGGTCTTGGTGGTAGCGTTTGAACCAAACACAATTTAAGAGTTCCTGTTCGTCTTTCAGGGAAAAATAAATATGCCCGGATGAGGCGAGCGTGCAGTTCGTCACTTCTCCTTTTATCCAAACATACGGAAAACGCGCTTCCAGAAGCTGGCTTAATTTGAAATTGAGTTCGTGAACGGTAAGTATTGTGTCCATGGCGCTAACTGTTGTTTTTTTTCCAAGTATAGCCTTGTTTTTTCCTGGAGTAAAGAAACAAAAATCCTTGTTAAAAGCGGAAACTTCCAACAAGGATTGCAAAAAGGGATTTTGGCGGTTTTATTTGATTGCCGCCGCGCCGGCTTTGGCAACGTTCATATCTTCCTGCACACTGCCGCCGCTGACGCCGATTGCGCCGATAATCATATTGTCACGGATAATAAGTTCGCCGCCACCGAAAACAACCAAACCGTCGTTGGTGACTTCAATGCCGTAAAGGGATTTGTCAGGCAATGATTCTTTGCCCAATGCCTCGGTGGACATATTGAAAAGGCGGGCGGTGATTGCTTTTTTGGTTGAAACGTCGATACTGCCCAAGAAAGCACCGTCTTGACGGAGAAAAGCCTTTAAGTTTCCGCCGGCGTCAACAACCGCGATATTCATGGGAACGCCTTGGTCAACAGCTTTCACAAGAGCGGCGTTAAGCACTTTTTGCGCTTCTTCCACGGTAATATCCTGAGGAAGTTGGGTGAGAGGCGCTTTAGCCATTGCACTTGTTGCCATGCAGAAAATAAAAGCCAATGTCAATACTAAATAACGCATAAAAACCTCCATTTTTACGGGCTGATACAATTCAGCTTTTTATACGGTCAATATAATTCTTTCTGAAAGCCATTACAAGAAAAAAATAATTTTTTTTGGAAATTTGTTAAGCCGTGAGGCTTGAATAATAGCTTTCCGCCAATTGCTGGAAGCGTTTTTGGTCCTGCGTGGTCAGAAGTTCCTCGATGTCTTCCGGTCTTATGCTTTGCGTATCATATTTGATTGTCACTGCTTGCGTAAAAAAATTGAATTTAATGTCAAGTACCGCTTTAGGCATGGAGCGCCCTTTAAATTCCGCAATAATGTTTTTTACAGCCGGGTCTGAAATGGCGGAGGCTTTCACTTTCAATGTTATCGTGCCTGCCTTATGTTCGCTGACTGACAAGTAGTTTCGCAAAGAAGCGAGGTTCTCAAAATTCATTTTCATCTCCTTATTTTATTGGAAAAAGCAAATCCGCAAGTTTTTGGAATTGTTTCGGACTGAGCGTTTCCGCGCGGCTTTCCTTAGGGATTTCCATTTGCTGCCAAATTGTTTCGGCATATTGGCTTGGAAAAGCTTTTTGAAAAATGCCGTGCAGCTGTTTCCTGCGTTGTTGAAACGCTGTTTTTATGAGTGTGGCGAGATATTCGGGATGTTTGGGCAATTCTTCTTCAGGCAGAGGTTTAAAAATAATGATTTCCGAGTCCACTTTTGGGGGAGGGGTGAAAGCGCTCGGACGGATGACAAACCCTTTTTCAACTTTGCAAAAGCTTTGTATCCAAGCGGATAACGCTCCGTATGTCTTATTGCCTTCTTTCGCCCGTATGCGTTCGGCGACTTCTTTTTGTATCATGAAAACGGCTTTGGATAATTTCGGAACTTGGCTCACAATATCCCACATGAGCGGAGAGGCGACATTATAGGGCAGATTGCCGATGATTTTCCAGTTTCCCCGTAAATCCCGCCACGGAAAGGTAAGCGCGTCCGTATGGAAAACCCGCATATGTCCGAGTTTGTTTTCTTCGGCGTATTGCGCGTGGTTTCGGGCAAAAACATCATCCTTTTCAAGCAGCCAAAGTTTTTGGCAGTCCAAAGCCCGTAAAATGGAAGTCAACGCTCCGGGACCCGGACCGATTTCCAAGATTTGATCGGCGGCGGAAAAATCGCCAAGCTCAATGATTTTATTGATAACACTTTCATTTTTCAGAAAATGTTGTCCCAAACTTTTTTTTGCTGGAATTTTTTCTGTGTTCATATTCAGCCCTAAAGGGTGTCATAGCGTAAAAATTGCATGCTCAGGCTTGCTCTGCCTTGCGTGGAGGAGCGCAAATTAGTGGCAAACCCGAAAAGTTCCTGCATGGGAGCCAAAGCGACAATGCTTTTTTGATTTTGTTTTTCAAAAAGCTGTTCAACCTTTGCTTTGCAAGTGTTCAAAAGGTTCATGACCGCACCGAGGTTTTCTTCCGGAACGGAAATTTCAAGTTTCATAATCGGATAGAGGGTGACGACTTTGGCTTGCGCGTACGCTTCACGCAAAGCGAAATGGAGCGCATTTTGTATACCCACCAAACTCGTGTTTTCATTTTCAAGGATATTTACAAGCGTAAATTCAATATCCGCAAGCGCCAATCCATTGTTGTTCCCGCTTTCCAAAATGCTGAGGCAGTAATCTTCAACTGTTTTTACCGTATCTTCTTTACTTATGTTTTTTTGTTTTTGGATAACGGTTTTCGCTTGTTCGGAAAGGCATATCGCATTGCCTTGTCCGCGTTCGCGCTTTCGCAGACTGATTTCGGCGTGTCCTTGGTGCAGTTTGTCGCCAAGCTCTCTTTCAAAACGGTAACTGGCTTGTATCGGCTCTGAATTATTGATACTTTCTTTCAATATGACCTGAGGGTTGCCGATACGGGGTTTTATTTTGTATTCACGTTCGATGCGTTCCGCCAAAACGGACAAATGCAGCTCGCCCATGCCGGAAACAAGGCGGAAGCCTTCTTCATTGTTGACAAGAAGAGTCGGATCTTCGAGGGTGTATTGGGCGAGGGCATTGTCCAAAATATCGGCTTCTTCACTGTTTTTGGGTTCAAAAGCAAGAGAAATGACCGGTTGGTATTTGTTGAAATCCTCATAGGGTTCAAGGTTCGGGTCATTGGAAAGGGTGTGTCCCGTCTGCACGGTTTTCATTCCGATAACTCCAATCAAATCACCTGCATACGCTTCTTTCACCCGTTCATGATAATCCGCATGCAATTTATAGATATGGTCTATGCGTTCATGCTTTTGCAGATTGATATTATAGAGGGTGGAGTTTTCTTTCAAAATACCGTTATATATTCTTACAAAAGAAAATCTGTGATTATTTTCAAGCATTACTTTAAAGACGAGCGTTTTTACGGTATCGGGGTTGAATGCTTCCGATTTCAGCGGTTTCGCCTCAAGAGGGCTTGGCAGGTAATCGCAAATGGCGTCAAGCAATGGCTGAATGCCGCTGTTTTTTAATGCAGAGCCCATAAGAACGGGTGTTGCCAGTTTTGCAATGGCTATTTTACGTATGCTTTCTTTTATGTCTTCAATGCCATAGGTTTTGTTAAAATATTTTTCTAGAAAATCGTCGTCCAGTTCGGCGATTTCTTCCAGCAGTTTTTCCCTCCAAATCTCGGCTTCAATACGCTCTTCGCCTTCCAGAGGGGTATAGAGCACGGTTTCGCCTTGGTCTTCTTCCGAAAATTCAATTTTTTGCAAAGTCAGCAAATCGGCAAGTCCTGAAAAGTCTTGCCCTTGCCCCAAAGGAATTTGCAGGACAAGCGGTTTTGTCTGCAAACGTGTTTGCATGGAAGAAAGAACGGTTTCAAAATCAGCGCCTATTCTGTCTAATTTATTGATAAAGGCGAGTTTTGGTATTTGCAGGGCTTCCGATTGTTTCCATACTGTTTCCGACTGCGGTTCAACCCCGCCGACCGCGCAAAAAATCCCGACCGCCCCGTCAAGAACCTGTAAGGAGCGTTCGACTTCAATGGTGAAATCAACATGCCCGGGGGTATCGATAAGGTTGATATTGAAGTTTTTCCACTCGCAATGCGTGCTTGCCGCCGCAATTGTGATACCGCGTTCCTGTTCTTCCGGCATAAAGTCCATGGTCGCATTTCCGGTGTGGACTTCGCCCATGCGGTGAATTTTATGCGTATAATAAAGAATGCGCTCTGAAACCGTTGTTTTTCCAGCGTCAATGTGGGCGATAATGCCGATATTCCGTGTTGATTCAATATGTTCAATTATTTTCATGGATTACTCGCTTATTGGATAATTGCTTTCCAGGTTGCTGAAAATAATCGTATCGTTAAAAAAGTTTTGTGGCAATTGCGGGTGTGTAAAGCAAAATTCCATGCCCATTCCGTAGTTTTGCTCCGCTGTTTTTGTGCTGATGAAAGAAATATCATAGCTGTCTTTGCCGTGTTCAAAGCAGTGTTCAAGAATGTTTTGAAAATGTTTTCGGGCTGTTTGGGGCGAATTTTGTGTTTGATATGTGACTGCGGCGCTTTTGCCATAGGCGAGTTCAAGGAATTTTTTTTGAGATTTTTGGGCTATGATTTCAAGCGGAAGATTTTCCGTGAAAATATCTTTTTGTTTTAATGCAATAAAATCTTGGTTGTTTTCATTGCAGTTTATGAGTTTGACTTGTGAGCCGGCAATTTTTTGCATTTTTGCATAAAAATCATTCAATACCGCTTTATCCGGCAGATAATAGGAATTTTCTATTCCGCATAATTCCAGGCAATTGATAAAGAGACGAAACGTTTCTTCAGGCATGTTTTTATCAATGAACACGAAGCATTGCTGCACATTTGCACGTATGGACCGGCAGAGAAGGGAAAGGAATTTTGCGGGGGAATCGTATTTTTTATCAACAAGGAAAAGCAGGGCGGATATGTTTTGCTTTTTATATCCTTGGCAAAATCCGGAAGAAGAATGTTCCGTGAATTGTTCGCAGTTTTTTGGATACACGCTTTCGGAAAAATGAAAGGCTATGGCGGTTTTCAATAAACCGCGGATTTGGGCGGAACAGTTTTCATATTCATTTGCGCAAATTTCATCAGCGATTTTATACTGTTGAATGATAGATAATATGTTTTGCATAGTTTCTCCGTTGTTTCACTCCATTAATAACGGGTTGCATTAATTTTGTCCATGATATATTTTTTATTAAATTCGGGAGGCGTAATGTCCATTGCATTTTTAGTAACGATATTTTTGCTGATAAGCTATGCGGTCGCTTTTACGGCGATCGTTCACTGCCTGCTGCACAGCAAGTATCCGCAGGCGGCTCTTGCATGGTGCGGCGTTATCATCATGCTGCCGTTTTTAGGAGCGTTTTTTTATTTTGTTTTCGGAATCAACAGGATTGACAGCAAAGCGACGAAACTGTTCAACCAAGCGGTGGAAGCGCGGCGCCGGCACCTGGACAGCATACGGAAAAACCATTGGTCTTCCGTGCAGGCGAACCATACCCGTGAAGAATATCCCATTATGGGAATAGGAGAGCGGAGCCAAGGGCTTTCCTGCGTGGGAGGCAATACGTTCGAACCGCTTTTCAATGGGGACGAGGCTTATCCCAAAATGCTCGAAGCGATTGAAAACGCGGAGCATTATGTCTTCTTGAGCACGTATATCTTTAGCGGCAAAAGAAGCGGGGAGCGTTTTACCGAAGCTTTAATAAGGGCGCATAAACGCGGGGTTATGGTGCATGTTATTGTGGACGGACTGGGAACGTTTTGGGACTTTGCTTTTTTGCGCAGAAAATTGAAAAAAGCCGGTGTTCCGGTATATTCTTTCATTCCTTTTAAGCTTTTTCCTTTTCAAATGAGCATAAATCTGCGCAACCACAGAAAATTGCTTATTTGCGATTCCATCGCGTTCACGGGAGGCATGAATATAGCCGACGGCAATTTATTGAAATATCACCCCCGTGACAGCGTTCAGGATGTGCATTTCAAATGCACCGGACCTATCGTGACAGGGCTTAGGGAAGTTTTTTTGCTTGATCTCGCCTTTGTTACCGGCAAAGCGCAGGATATGACCTTTACGCCTTGTCCAGCCACAGGAACCATGGATGCGCGAATAGTTATGGACGGTCCGGGAAACAGCGACGATTTGATCATTAATCTTTTATGCGGCGTGTTCAGCTGTGCAAAAAAAGAAATTATCATTATCAATCCTTATTTTTTGCCTACGCGGGAAATCATCAGCGCGCTTATGAGCGCGGTAACGAGGGGTGTCAGGGTTCGGGTTATTTTGCCTGAAAAGTTGGACCATAATTTCGTAAGCTGGGCTGCTGACCACATTCTGCCAAGTTTGATACACGGAGGCATAGAAATGTATAAGCAGCCAAAACCCTTTGCCCATACGAAACTTATTCTTGTCGATGAAATATATACGTTTTTGGGGTCGACAAATTTTGACCCGAGAAGTTTGAAATTAAATTTTGAATTGAATTTGGAAGTATTCTCAGTGCAATTGAATTCTTATTTGAGGTTTTTTGCGGACAGCGTTCTTGCAAGTTCTAAAAAAATCGCTTATTCTGTATTTGAAGACGGCAAATTTCCTTTCTTGATATTTTTAAAACGATTGAGAAACGCCGCAATGTGGATATTCAGTCCTTATTTATAGAGGTATGTATGATATGTTTTTTTTCTCTGGGTTCAAATTTGGGTGACAAGGAAAGCAATTTGGCTAAAGCCATTGAGCACATTTGCAGGCATGGGCAAATCCGTTTTCTTGCGAAATCTTCCATTTATGAAACAGAGCCTCAAGGTGACAAAAATCAGGGGTGGTTTGCAAATCAGGTCATTGCGGTTGATTATGATTTTTCCGTGCCTCTTGATTTAGCCGTGGATAATCTTATGAATTACCTTTTGGGGATTGAAGCGGGAATGGGCAGAGTCCGAGATGAAAACAGGCGTTTTGGACCCAGAATAATTGATATAGATATTCTTTTAGTGGGAAATACGAAAATTTCGACAAATTTGGTCGAAGTTCCGCATCCGAAGGCTTTGGACCGGGCTTTTGTTTTGGTTCCTCTGCATGAAATCGCCCCCCACATCACCATTCATAATATCCATATCGAAGACGCATTGTCACAGCTTGATTATCGTCTTAAGGAAAATAAAATTTATCAAAGTTAATGAAGCGAGGATGGTATGATTTTTAAAATTTTGATTTTCGGTATCGCCGCGTATGCTCTTTATCGTTTATTTATGAACGATAAAAGAAAAAATATTGAAAAATCTGAAAATGATGAAGCAAAAAAAGTAGCAGACGGTATTTTGGTGCGCGACCCGGTTTGCGGTGTTTATGTGGAGAAAGAAAACAGCTTTTCCGTGCGGAACGGAGATGTTGTGGAATATTTTTGCAGTGACGACTGCAGGCAGAAGTATATCAAACAAGTTCAGGAACAGCAAAAAATCCAAGAATAGTTGTATTTTTTATAATGCTGTAATAAAGGTCCTATTCGTGTTACATGCTTCTTTAACTTCATTGCTGTAAAATTTATGCCGATACGTTGATTTATTGATGACCGACTTTAAAGACCTTATGGTATCAACAGTTTTGTTATATATGAAATAAATATCACCTGTTTTTCATAAGAGGCTGTCCTCCTTTGGCGTTGGTTGACGAACACATCGAAACATGCCAAGGGAGGACAGTCTTGTATCTAACAATTTTTTGTTCCGCCGGCTGTATCAGCCGGTGGTTTTTTATGCAGTCATGAAATAAGAATTTTTATCAGGTCCGGCTGGTGATTGTCAGTCTTTTTCATAAATGGCGCCGGTTGCGGCGGATGTTACAAGTTTTGCATAACGGCGCAAAATCGGAGTTTTGGCTTTCGGAGCAGGTGCTTGGTAATTTTTAGCCCGTTCTTCCAATTCTTCTTGGCTGACCAACAGCTTCAGACTGCGTGCTTCGATATCGAGTTTTATTTGGTCTCCGTTTTCAACAAGTCTGATTGGTCCGCCTTCGGCAGCTTCAGGGCTGATATGCCCGATAGAGGCGCCGCGGGTTGCTCCGGAAAAACGACCGTCAGTAATGAGCATGACATCTTTATCCAAGCCCATGCCTGCAATGGCGGAGGTTGGTCCGAGCATTTCACGCATTCCCGGACCTCCTTTGGGACCTTCAAAGCGAATGACCACGCAATCGCCTTTTTGAATTTTCCCTGTTAAAATGGCTTGCATGGCATCTTCTTCTTTATCGAAAACTTTGGCGGTAGTTGTTCTTGTGCGCATTTCGGCAGATACGGCGCTTTGCTTCACAACCGCACCAAGCGGAGCGATGTTGCCGCGTAAAATAGCGATGCCGCCTTGTTTGGAGTATGGATTGTCAACAGTGTGTATGACTTCCGTATCAAGGATTTTGATATTATTTTCCGTTATGTACTGTTGAACGGATTTTCCGGTGACCGTCAGTTCGCCGCCAAAGATAAGATTGTTTTTCAAAAGTTCGCTCATAACGGCGGGAACGCCGCCTGCTCTGTGCAAATCTTCCACAATATGATGTTTTCCTGCGGGGGAAAGTTTGCAGAGGTTTGGTGTGATACGGCTGACTTTATCAAAAATATCAAGGGTGAGCGGAAGGTTTGCTTCTGAAAAAACAGCGGGCAAATGTAAAACCGTATTGGTGCTGCCGCCGAGTGCCATATCAAGGGCGACCGCATTATGCACTGATTTTTCCGTAACAATATCGCGCGGGCAAATATTTTTTTCAACAAGAACCATGATTTGTTCGCCGGCTTCTTTGGCAAGGCGGATACGTGCCGCCGATGTCGCGGGAATGGTTCCGTTTCCGGGAAGTGCGAGCCCTATGGCTTCTGAAAGGCAGTTCATGGTATTGGCAGTGAACATGCCGGAACAGGAACCGCAGCCGGGGCAAGCGCTTTCTTCGATACGGGCAAGTTCTTCTTCAGCGATTTTTCCGGAATTGTATTTGCCGATAGCCTCAAAAACGCTGTTAAGGTCCGTTGCGTTCGGACCTGCCTGCATAGGACCGCCTGAAACGACAATGGCGGGAATATTCAAACGTAAGGCAGCCATGAGCATTCCCGGAACGACCTTATCGCAGTTAGGGATAAGCACAAGTCCGTCAAAGGGGTGCGCCATAGCCATAATTTCTATGGAATCGGCAATAAGATCGCGGGAAGGCAGGGAATAACGCATGCCTTCATGGTTCATGGCAATACCGTCGCAAACCGCAATGGCTGGAAATTCAATGGGAGTTCCGCCTGCGGCGCGTACGCCGGCCTTGACGGCTTCGGCGATTTTTCCAAGGTGGATATGTCCGGGAACTATTTCGTTCGCGGAATTGACAACCCCGATAAGAGGACGTTCGATTTCCTTTTTTGTAAGACCCAAGGCGGCAAGCAAAGAACGGTGGGCTGCACGTTCTTTTCCTTTTTTCATAATGTCGCTTCGCATAGTAAAAACCCCTGTAATTGGTTGAATAAATAAGGAAATCCTAAAGTCTTATTACATAAAAGGCACAAAATATACTTTTGTGCCTTTCGGGAACTGGACACCCAATAACAATCGTTACCGTTGCTTTCTTTCGAATCTGGCGGGGTTGGCGACGTTACTGCCGTCCAGTTTCCATTGCTTGAACTATAAAGAGCTATGCTTTATTTGTCAAGTTTTAGTTTAAAAGAAAAAAGCCTTATTTCTAAGGCTTTCAAAGTTTTTTACATAACTTATTCGGTTTTCGCACTTTCTTCGGCTGTATTTGCAATTGGCTGTGCGGCAGGCTGCTCTTGTTTGTCCGCATTTTGGTCAGGAAGCGCTTCCGGAGCCGGAGCTGTTTCAACAGGAATATCTTTTATTTCCGCAGGTACGGGATTTTCCGGAGCTGTTTCTTCAAATTGCACGTCAAGCACGGAAGAAACATTGTTTTTATTTGCAGTGAGAATATTATATCCGAGTGAGGTCACAACAAACATGACAGCTAAAAAAGCGGTGAGCTTAACCAAAATTCCGCCGGCGCCCTGACTGCCGAAAACGGAACTGTTTCCGCCTCCGCCGAAAATGACTCCCATTCCTTCACGTCCTGATTGCAAAAGAACAAGAACGATTAATATGATACATACCAAAATATGCAGAATTAAAATACCTGATTGCACAAACAGCTCCTTGCGGCGTCATTACACCTTTCATTTTATCACGGAAGATAATATTAACGCATATTGAAAATTTTGCAAGAAAAAAATGCAGCCGATAAAAATTATGCGCCGACGAAAATTATGCTTGGATAATTTTTGCGAAGCTTTCCGCTTTCAATGATGCGCCGCCGACCAAAAGCCCTTCCACATTGTCAAGTTCGAGAATTTCACGGGCGTTTTCGGGTTTTACGCTGCCGCCGTATAAAATCCTTGTTTGGGAAACAGATGTTCCGATAATATCTTTTAAAAGCTCGCGGATGATTGCGTGGGCTTCGATGATGTCTTCGGTTTGGGCGGTTTTTCCGGTGCCGATTGCCCAAACGGGTTCATAGGCGATAACAAGCCGTTCCGGACTGAGGGGCGTGGGAAGTTTTGCAAGGGTTTGGTTCAATTGGGTGGTAAGAACATCATAGAGTTTGCCGGCTTCCCGTTCTTCGAGTGTTTCACCGACGCAGGCGATGACATTGAGTCCGCTTGCCAGAGCGAAGCTTGTTTTTTGCCCGACAAGCGTATTTTCTTCTTTGATGATATGTCTGCGTTCGGAATGTCCGGTCAGGACCCAAGCCGCCCCTGCATCTAAAATCATGGACGGTGAAATTTCACCGGTAAAAGCACCGTCCTTGGCGGGATATACGTCTTGCGCCCCGAATTGCAGTACGGAGGAGGAAAGGGCATGGGTGCTCGCCTCCAAGCTTATAAAAGACGGGAATATGATGACTTCCCTTTTAGGGGGAAGGGAATTGTTTAAAAATGCTGACAGTTCTTTAATGGTTTCAGCGGCTTCTTTGGAGTTTTTATTCATTTTCCAGTTAGCTGCTATGATTTTATTCATACTATGCCTCCGAAGTGCAATATTGCGTAAATAGTATAGTATAGAAAAAAAAAGAATGCAATGCGATATTTTGGGCTTTAAACCTTTGACAGAGAAATGCCTAACGCTTATACTCGAATTTCGAGGTGTGTTATGCTTGAGCTTGGTTTAGAAAAGGCTGTTTCCGTTTTGAATGCCGAGGGAATTATTATTTATCCCACAGAAACGTTTTATGGCATAGGCTGTAAGATTTCTTCCGAAAAAGCTATTTCGTCTATTTTTCAAGCAAAAAAACGGCTGCTGGCTTTGCCGCTGCCCACTATTGTCAGCAATTTGGAACAGGTTTACGCTTTTACGCAATTATCAAGTGCCGTGCGAAGCGATGTTGAGGAATTGGCAAAACTTTTTTGGGCGGGACCGCTGACGCTTATTTTGCCTGCAAAGAAAAATGTTTCAGCCTTGCTTACCGGCGGAACGGGCACCCTTGCCGTGCGTTTGAGTTCGCATCCTGTTGCCGTCGCCCTTGCCGAGGGTGTTGGCGAGCCCATTGTTTCAAGCAGTGCGAATATCAGCGGAAAAGAGCCTGTTTCCGATTTCAGCGCCTTGGATGAGGAATTGTTAAAGCGGGTCAACGGTTATGTCAATTTACCGCCGAAACCGCAGGGGGGATTTGCTTCCACCATAATCAGCGTGCAGGGTGATAAGGAAATCAAAATATTGCGGCATGGGGCTGTTTCTCTTGAACAATTATCCGAACAAGGTTATAGGGCTATTTAGGTGCTGTTATGAAAAAATGTCCGATTTGCAAAAGTGATATTTCAAAATACGACAATCCTTATCCAACCGCTGATTGTATTATTTACGACGAGCAAAAAGGCATAGTGCTTATCGAAAGGAAAAATGAACCCCACGGTTTCGCTTTGCCCGGCGGTTTTGTGGAAACCGGAGAAAGCGTGGAACATGCCGCTGTCCGTGAGATGAAAGAAGAAACAGGACTTGATGTTGAGCTTATCGGCATTGTCGGGGTATATTCCAAGCCTGACCGTGACCCGCGTTTTCATACGCTTACTGTTACGTATGTGGCTAAAGCTAAAAATCCGGAGCAAATCATGGCGGGTGACGATGCTTCCAACGCCCATTTCAGAAAGCTTGAGGATATTCCGCACCTTTGTTTTGACCATGATACGGCAGTCGCCCATTTCAAAGAATATTTGCAGGGAAAAAGACCGCTGCTGCCTGTGGAATAACGGTATTTTTTGCTTTGGATTTTAAAGTGAAATCCCCTCAAAGCATGAAGTTTTGAGGGGATATTTTTATTTTCCGGCTAAAAAATTAACCGACTGTGTAGAAGTTGGCGGCAGGAGCTTTACATACCGGGCAGGCTTCAGTCATCGGGCCTTCATGGGTGTAGCCGCATACGGGGCAAATGTAGAAGTCTTTGTTTGAAAGTTCGTTGGCGGCAGCTTTTTGGTAAAGTTTTGCGTGAACTTCTTCAACAGCGTTGACAAATCCCATGTATTTAGCGACAGCGTTATTGCCTTCCGCTTCCGCGTCTTTGATCATTTCAGGATACATTTTTGTAAATTCATAGGTTTCACCGCTGATCGCGTCTTGAAGGTTAGCTGCGGTGTCACTGATTTTACCGGCATTGCGAAGGTGGGTATGGGCATGAATGGTTTCAGCTTCGGCAGCGGCGCGGAAAAGCTTGGCAACCATGGTAAGACCTTCTTTATCCGCTTGTTTCGCATAAGCAAGGTATTTACGGTTAGCTTGGGATTCACCGGCGAAAGCCGCCATTAAATTTTCTTGTGTTTTTGACATGATTTTTCTCCATATTTTGTTTCTTTGTTATTATCAGTAACAATTACTAATTAGCTTTTTTTCAGCGTTTTGTAAAGAAATTTTTTTAATTAAATAAGTTATTGATTATCAAGATGTTGCAGGTCAATTATTGCAATCTTTCCTTTTGCGGCATTGGTAAAAGCCTGAATAAAAGGTTCTGCGTTATTGCTTGGAAGATTGACGGTATACCGTATCGCTTCCAAAAAATCTTCCTGAATGATTTTCGCATCAAATAACGGCAAATGGTAGTGCAATAAATTGATATGCTCATATCCGCAGCTCAGCTGTATTTGACTATAAGGGATTTTGTCCGTGCACGGCAAAACTTCCAAGGCATGGGCGACCGAACCCTGATAGGCTTTCACAAGTCCGCCTGTACCAAGCTTTATTCCCCCGAAATACCGTGTCACCACCGCGACAATTTCACCAATATCGGAATGGAGAAGAATATTCAGCATGGGTTTTCCGGCTGTTCCGTGGGGTTCGCCATTGTCCGATTGCCCTATGCAGGCAGTGTCTTTTGGAGCGCCAACGGCGAAAGCATAGCAATTATGGGTTGCATCGGCAAATTCCTTGCAGATTTTATCGATAAAAATTTTTGCGCTTTCTTTTGAATTTGCATGTCCTATGCTTGTGATAAAGACGCTTTTTTTTATTTCTTCCTGTATTCTGAAACAATATTCGGAATTAAGAGGAAAAGGGCTTTTGTCATCAGAGAGTTTCAGATTCGGGATTTTATACAGTTCGCTTGCCATACCATAATCAAAGAAAAGCCCATTTCTGGGCTTTTGTTAAAAGGATGCCTGTTCCGGCTGAGGCGCTTCCATTTTTTCCGGGTTTTCAGCAGAAACAATCTTAATATTGAAATTTGCGGCATTTTGGGGCGGGTTATAAAAAATACACATGAACGGCGTGCTCGCGCCCGGCGCGATATTGGTATTTCTCTGCATGATGTCGAGATTGTTGTTGAGGGTTTGTTCCAATTCCTCTTCGTTCAATACCTGCAGTTGGAATAAGGAAAGGCTGGTTCCGGCAATTTGTTTTTTGTCGATGAGCAATTCGCCGGATTCGCTGTACAGCGAACATTCAACTTGAATGAAACCGCGCGGTTCGTCAAAACCGTTGACAACTTTCCCCTCAATAACGGTGAGTGTGCCGATTTTATCGTTGGGCATCGTATATTGGCGCAGCCCGTTTATCTGCAGCAATTTAACCTTTTGCGTCAACTCTTCGATACGTTTGTTTTCCGCTTCGATTTTTTCTTGAATTTTCGCCTCATCCTTGCTGAAATATTTTTCTTTTATCGGGTCAAGGTAATCGGTGAAAGACCATAATATGGAAATAAAGCAAATGGAAGCGAAAAATAAAATTGCAAAAATCCGTACAGCCAGACTTTTCTTTTTCACGGATTTATCATTTGCAAAAGGCGTGTCCAAATCTATGCGGGGTATTCCGGTGTTTGAAGGACCAGCTTCCTGGGGGCTTCCTTCTTCTCCCGCTTCAAGCTTATATTCTGTTTCACGGATGGCAAAAACCGTTTTGCAGATGGAACAGCGGAGTTTTTTGTCAATATCTTCCTGTTTGGGTAATTTAAAAACACTTTTGCAGTTTGGGCAGGTAACAAGCATGGTATGTCCTAAAATTTATATTTCAAGTTCGTTGATACTTGGAAGAGAACGGTATTTTTCAGCATAATCCAAGCCATAGCCGACAAGAAATCCGTCAAGTATGTAAAAACCCACAAAGTCGATGGCGACTGATTTTTCGCGTCTGGCTTTTTTGCTGAGCAATGTTGCGACTTTTACGCTTTTCGCTTTTCTGGCATTGAACTGTGTCAGCAGAAATTCCATGGTAAGTCCGGTATCGACAATATCTTCAACAATGAGGACATGTTTTCCCTCGATATTGATTTCAATATCCTTGGTAAAAGAAATAGTGTTTGAAGAAGTGTCGCTGTTGCCGTAGCTTGCGACACGCACAAAATCAATTTCATGGGGGCAGGTTATGCTGCGGACCAAATCGCTGAAAAAAAGGAAAGCGCCTTTCAGGGTGCAGAGAATGACAAGAGGTTCCCCTTCGTACACTTTTGAAATTTCTTTGCCTAATTCTTTAACTCTTTTTTGGATTTCCTGTTCAGAGATAACTTCTTTTAATGTATGCATGCTTTCCTCAAATATTAATGTTATTTTGTTAAACCGTATTCAATTAAATCGGACAGTTTTTCAAAAGGAATAGAGCCTGACTGCGCATAGACGGCTTTTCCGTTTTTGCCATAGATAATATTGAACGGGATACCCTGAAAATTAAAAAAACCGGAAATTCGCCCTTGGAAATCATGGTACGTTTCGTAATTTATGCCTATGTCCCGATTAAAGGAACGCATTGTTTCTTCATTCTCATCCAAATTGATTCCGATGATTTTCAATTGTTCCTGAGAAAATGTTTTTCTTATTTCAATAAGGTCCGCGATCTCTTGACGGCAAGGGGAACACCATGAAGCATAAAAATTTACCAAAACAACCTGTTTTTTGCTTGCCTGGGCGATTTCATTCAATAAATCAGTGCTTGTTTGAATTTCCTTCGCGAAACATTGGAAGCCGCTTATCAAAAGAAACAGCAAACTAAAAAGCAAGCCGGTACGAATTGTCATAAGACCCTCTTTATTTTTTTCGTTCTATAATAAGTTCTGAAAATATGCAATGTGAAAAAATGCAGTCTTATTATTTGCCTAAAAGCTCTTTCACAACGCGGACAGCCTCGACGGCATCGACGGAATACCCGTCGGCGCCTATGCTTTTCGCATATTCCCGGGTGACGACAGCTCCGCCGACGATCACCTTGCAGGAAAGATTTTTTTCTTTCACAAGGCTGACGGTTTCTTCCATTCTCGGCATCGTTGTTGTCATAAGAGCCGATAAACCGATAATTTCCGCATGGCTTGCAGCCGCTTGCTCAACAATGGTTTCGGCAGGCACATCTTTGCCCAAATCAATAACGTCATAGCCGTAATTTGAAAGCAAAAGCCCGACGATATTCTTGCCTATGTCATGAATATCCCCCTGCACTGTCGCAAGGACGATTTTTGTTCTTTCAGCAACTTGCCCGCTTTTTTCAAGCAATGGTTTCACATGTGCGAAGCCAGTCTGCATGGTTGAAGCGGAGCGGAGAAGCTGAGGAAGAAAATATTCTTTCTTTTCGTACAAGGTTCCGACTTTTTGAATGGCAGGAATAAGCCGTTCACGGACAAGCTCGAAAGGGTCTGCGCCTTTTTTCAGTTCCTCGTCGATCATGGCGACGATATGGTCCTTATCGCCAATGATGACAGCCTCTTCCATGGTTTTAGCTCCGGCTTTCGCCTGATTTGTTCCCTGGTTTTGATTTTGGCTTTGGGAAGTCCATTTTGCATAGGAATTGGTAAAATGTTCCGCATTTTCATCAAAACCCAAAAGGAGATTTGCGCTGTCAAGAGCTTCCCGAATACGTATGTTCGAAGGGTTGGCAATGCAGGAGGACAATCCGGAACCCGCCGCCATGGCGAAGAAAGAGGAATTGACCAAATCTCTCGCAGGCAAGCCGAAAGAAATATTGGATAAGCCGAGCGTCGTCGGCAAGTGTTCCTTATGACACCATTTTACCGTTTCCAAGCAGGCTGCGGGCGCTTTGCCGTCAGAAGCGGCAGTCAGCGCCAAAATATCAATCATGATCAAATGGCGCGGAATGGCATATTTTTCTGCTTTAAGAAGCAGTTGTTCAATAATGCTGATACGTTCTTTGGCAGTTTTCGGCAGGTTCGCACCTGTGAGAGGCAATAAAATGAAAGGGGAGCCCCATATTTTGCAGGCAGGGGCAAGCAATTCCATTTTATTTTCTTCTCCGCTTATGGAATTGACAAGCGCGGAGCCGGCATGGAAAGGCAGTGCCCGGATAATCGCTTCAGGATTTGAAGAATCTATGCAAAGAGGTGTTTGTACACGGGAAACCAAGGTTTCAACCAAGGAGGGAAGCATGCTTTCTTCGTGAACGTGCGGCGCACCGACATTGACATCTAAAATTTTTGTGCCCATGGCAATTTGCTCATCTGCGTATTGCAGGGCGAGGTCGAATTTTCCGGCTTGCAATTCTGCGCTGAGGGCTTTTTTTCCGGTTGGGTTTATGCGTTCGCCAATCATGATGAGGGGCTGTGTTTCACCGATTTGCACGAGGGAGGAGCGTGAGGTGAGGCGTATACCGTAAGGAAGTTTCCGTTCTGTTTTAGAAATGTCTTTTTGTATGGAAAGTACTTTTTCGCGCAAGGCTTGGATGTGTTGAGGGTTTGTTCCGCAGCATCCGCCCAGAATATGAACTCCTTCTTTCGCGATATGGCTTGTTTGTTCTGCAAAGTCTTGCGGGTCAAGCCTGAAAACGGTTTCACCGCCGATAAGTTCCGGCAGCCCCGCATTGGGTTCAGCGAAAACAGGCAGTGTGCAGCCTGCCAAAATGCGTTTGACTACGGGAAGCATTTGTTCGGGACCCGCTCCGCAGTTGACTCCGATAGCGTCAACTCCCATGTTCTGCATAGTCGCGGCAAAAATTTCAGGGCTTGAGCCGGTTAAGCTGACACCGTCTTCAAAGGTCATGGAAACAAAAATCGGAAGGTCGGTTTCCATTTTCGCTGCGGCGACTGCTGCTCTTGCTTCTGCAAGGTCGAATTGCGTTTCGATAAAAATTAAATCAACACCGCCTTTGACCAAACCGCGGACTTGTTCACGGATAGCGGAAATGAAATCCTGCGGGTCGAGTTCGCCAAGGGGACGCAGGAATTTTCCGACAGGTCCGATATCGCCTGCGATGAAACAGGGGGCGCCGGTTTCCTGTTTCATTTGGGAAACGGCTTTTTGAGCGACTTGCGCCATTTTTATATTAAACGTTTCGACATCGAGGCTCGGCGGGAGTTTGTATTTTGTGCCGCCAAAGGTGGACGTGATAATGATATTTGCGCCGGCTTTCAAATATTCCAAATGTATTTGCTCAACGATATCAGGTCGTTCCATGCAAAATTCGGCAGGGTTGGCGCCGTCCGGCATGCCGAGTTTTTGCAGCATTGTTCCCATTGCTCCGTCAATGAAGAGAGGAGTATCCGTTTGAATCAAGGTACGTACTAAGCCCATGTATAGCTCCTGATAGCATAATCCGTTTATTTGTTTTGCTTTTTTAAAACTTGCTAATATAAAAAATACAGACTAAAATAAGTTCCATTAATTATAAAAACAAATGGTACGAAAGTTATATAACAAGAATTTATTGACTATGGAAGAAAAAAATACAGAAAAAAAAATTGCAGGCGAAAAGAAAACCGACGAGAAAAACGTTGTTCTTGAAGCGGAATTGCTGCCTGATGATTTTTCTGATGAAGATACAGAACAAGATGATGATTTCGATTCTTCTGAGGACATATTAGGGCAGACGGATTTCATTGATGAAAAAGATTATCTCGATGTGATGAATTATGCCAATAATTCCATTGCGCTGGAAGAAAATCATGAAGACAATGCCGTAATGGTCGCACCCCGCCATTTGCCTGCCGTTCAAGACAATTTGCAGCTGTATCTGCGTGAGGTGAGCAAGTTTCCTTTGCTTGAACCCGATGAAGAGGTTGCGCTCGCTAGGCGTGTGCGTGACAGCGGGGACAGTGAAGCCGCGTTTCGGATCATTTCTTCACACCTGCGTTTGGTTGTGCGCGTGGCTATGGATTTTCAGCGGCGCTGGATGCAAAATGTCCTTGATTTAATTCAGGAAGGTAATGTCGGGCTTATGCGGGCTGTCAATAAATTCGACCCTGATAAGGGCATTAAATTCTCTTATTATGCCACGTTTTGGATAAAAGCTTATATTCTCAAGTTTATCATGGATAACTGGAGAATGGTTAAAATCGGCACGACGCAAGCCCAGCGCAAGCTTTTCTATAACTTGAACAAAGAACGGCAAAAGCTTATTTCCCAAGGATTCGATCCTGATGAAAAAACCTTGTCGGAAGCTCTTGGCGTGAGTGTGGAACAAGTTGTGGAAATGCAGCAGCGTCTTGATACTAGTGATTTATCCCTTGATATGCCGACGAATAGTGATGACAACAGCGGTTCGACAAAACTCGATTTTCTGCCCGCTCTGACGGCGGGAGTTGAAAACAGTTTCGCCAGTGAGGAGTTATCCGATTTGGTGCGGTACAGTTTAAAAGACTTATTGCCTGATTTGTCCGATAAGGAGCTTTTCATCTTAGAGCACAGGCTGCTTACTGACGACCCCGTGACCTTGCGTGAAATAGGGGAAAAATATCATGTGAGCCGTGAACGGATCAGGCAATTGGAAGCCCGTTTATTGCAAAAGCTGAAAACGCACTTGGGAACGAAAATAAAAGATTTTTCGGAAGAATGGATTCAATCGTAGAGGGAACAATGCGTATCATATCACTTTTATTTCTCTTATTGGTTTTACAGGCATGTGTGCATTCTGAAGATTTGCAGAATACGCCTTTTTTGTTTCCTTTTGAAAAAGCCGGTTCGCAAAGCGGAGAAAATCCGGGAATGGAAATTTCTGAAAACGGTATGCGGACTTTTGCTTATTTGGGTTTGTACGAAGCCGTAAAACGCGATGATTATGATAAAATAAAACTGTATTCTGATAAAGTTGTTGAAGAAAATCCGGAACCTTTGTTTTTGGCGGAAGCTGTCACTTGGTTTTATAATAAGGGGTATATGCAGGAAGCCAAGGTTTTACTGGAAAAATGCCTGCAAGCCATGCCTGATGAATTGCCTTTCATCCTGATGTATGCGGAGTTGTTGCAAACCATGCAGGAGGGCAATTCCGATTTGTCTCCCGCTCTTGATTTGCTGAAAGCATATATCGGAAATCATCCGCAGGATTATAATGCGTATATAGAGCTCGGTGTCATTTATTATAAACTTTTCCAATATGAAAACGCGTATTTTTCTTTCATGCAAATTCCGGAAAAGGAAAAAACGTCGTCTGTGTACGTGTATATCGGAATTTGTTTGGAAAAAATGAAGCGCTACGATGACGCCAAGAAATATTTCAGCCGTGTGTTGCGTGAATTTCCGGAAGAAAAATCCGCTTTGCAGCATTTAGGCATGATTGCGGAGGTGCAGGGAAATTATGCTTTGGCACGAAAATATTATTCCCGTTTGCTGGAACTGGATAATTCCAATTATGATTACCTGCTGCGTTTGATTTCCATAGCGTTTAAAGAAGGAAATCATCAGAGGGCTTTCAATATCGCAAAAGAACATTTTAATTTTGATTTCATTGTTTCTGTTTCCTCCATGCTTATCCAGGAAGGCAGGCTTGATTTGGCTGAGGAACTTCTCAATAATCTCGGAACAATGGAAAATGCCCCGCGCGAATTGTTATATTTGCACGGTGCGCTGATTTACGAAGCGGATAAAGATAAAAAGCGAGCGTTGCCTTATTTGGGGCAGCTTACGGAAGATGACGAACATTATAAAAACGCCCAAGAAATCATTACCTATATCCATTTGGATAACAACGAGTTTGACGAGGCGCTTCCGTATATTAAAAATCTGCAGGTTCTTTCTCCCGATGCAAAAAATTATAAGATATTGGAATATCAAGTGTATTTGTTTCAGGAACAATATGAACAGGCGTATGAAATCCTCTATGAATTTTTACAGGAATATCCGGAAGATAACCGTGCGAAATTTCGCTTTGCCTATACGTGCTTTCATCTGAACGAAAAAGAAAAAGCCATGCGGATTATGAAAGAGATTTTACTTGCCGAACCTGACAATTACGATGCTTTAAATTTTGTGGGATATACTCTTGTCGAGCAAAATAAAGATTTGAAACAAGCGGAGGAGTATCTTTTAAAAGCTGATAGGTTAAATCCTAACCATGGGTATATTAACGATTCTTTGGCTTGGCTGTATTATAAAAAAGGCGATTACGCAAAAGCGCTCGAATTTATTGAAAAAGCTATTTCATATTCCAAAAATATCGCAAAAGAAGATGCGACCATGTGGGAACACTACGGCGATATTGCGCAAAAGCTCGGAAATTTTGACACAGCCCGTTCCGCTTATGAAAAATCTTTAAAAATCGAAAAAAACAGCGATGTTGAATTAAAACTTAATAAATTGCATTAAGGAATTTTTAATGAAATTTTGGTTAAAATTTTTATTTCTTATTTGGATTTGCGTGCAGATGAGCGCATGTGCCGCAAGTTCCGTGAGTTTGCCGAACATGGAGGAACAGGAAGGCAGGTGGAAAAAGTTCATTCAGCGGAGCATAGAGGAAAAGCCGTATGCCTTGCAGGGAAGTTTTCGCTTCGGGGACAGTAAAAATACCAACCGGGTCAATTATATTTTTTGGAGCAACGGTGCTGTGCCTTTGCGTTTGGATGTCATGGCCGGAGTCGGTGCGAGCATTGCAAAAATTCTTGAAAGCAAAGAACGGATTTTAATGTATTTTGTTCAGGACAAGCAAGCTATTCTCATGGATAATTTTGATGAAATAAATCCGCTTGTCAGCCTTGGCATGCCTGTTCCTTTTTCTTTTTATGAAATGTCGCTTTTGCTCCGCGGTGGATTTAATCAGGTTTTGCAGGATATTCATTTGGATAGTGTTAAATCCAAGAAAGCAAAAACTGATTATAAGAAATATACCTATTATTTCAGTAGCTTGAAAATGGATGGTTTGGTGCAGCTGAATAAGGACGGTTTGCCTGTGCACTGTGAAATTAACAACGAATGGGCTTTTGACATAGTGTATGACGATACCGCCAAACTCCCTTCCCGGGTTGTGATTTCATCGCTTCTTGATGATTACAGAGCGATTTTGCTTGTGAAAGAACGGAGTTATCCTAAGGAGTATACGGAGGAAGATTTGCGGTTTCCTTTGCCTGACGGTACGGAAATTTTAAATAATTAGAGGTGGATATGGCTAAAAAGGTTTTTATTGCTTCAGACCATGCAGGTTTTTGTTTAAAGCAGATTCTTGTGCGGCATTTACAGGAAAAGGGGCATGATGTCTTTGACTTGGGACCTGAGCAAGCGGTAAGCTGCGATTATCCCGACAGTGCGTTCAAAGTAACGGATAAGCTGCTTGAAAACGAGGGAGCTTTCGGCATTCTTATTTGCGGAACCGGTATCGGTATGAGCATGGCTGCCAATAAAGTGAAAGGAATACGCGCGGCGCTTGCGTCCTGCGAGTTTCATGCCCGTGCTTGCCGTGAGCATAATAATGCGAATATTTTGTGTCTTGGCGAACGGGTAACCGGTGCGGGGCTTGCTGTGAATTTGGCGGATATTTTCCTTGAAACGGAATTTCTTGAGGGCAGGCATTTGCGCAGGATAGAATTATTCAATATGAAATAAAAAAGATAAGGGTAAGAATTTACCCTTTTTCTTTATGGTTTTGATGGGCTTTTCTGTGGTGCGACGGCATGGCGGATTGTTCCGTATTTTTTGTCCAAACATACGGTCCTGTGCCGGATATGTTTTTATTGATGATTTGTTCAAATTCCTCTGTCACATGCCAAGAAAAAAAGTATGCCGTAAGTTTGTGATTGGTATAATTGGAAGTGACGCAAAATGCGTTATCCGAAATGTTTTCTTCAAGTATTGCTTTAGGTATTTTAAACGTTTCGGATATTTCAATAAGAATGCTCTGCCTTGCCACGTTCTGCTTTTCTTCCGCTGATGACGCATTGTCAAAAATGATGGTATCAATGCCGAAATATTCCCATAGGGTATTCCAAAGTTTCTGATTGGTCCTTTGCCGTAATAATTCCTCATTGTTGCTGTTGGTTATGATACAAAAACTGGCGAGAACGGGAATTATTTCTTTTTTCGCTTTTGGTACCGGGCGTTCCCGCTCAAGATTGAGTTTTTTGCTTTCACAATAGGGAACAAGAGGACAATTTGCGCATTGCGGAATTTTTTTGCAGACAAGGGCGCCCAGTTCCATCAATGCCTGATTATAGGTTCTTGCTTTGCCGTGCGGGAGCAGTTCCTGCGCCAAGGGCTTGACCGCTTTTTTTAGATTTTTGTCAGTGCAGTTGAAAAGCCTTGCAAATACACGTTCGACATTTGCGTCGACAACAGCATAATCTTTTTCAAAGGCTATGCCCATGATAGCAGATAGCGTATATTCGCCTATTCCTGCGAGGGAGCGGATTTTAGCTTCATCGCAGGGGATTTTTCCGTTGTAAGTATTGCTGATGATTTTTGCGCTTGCGTAAATGTTTCTCGCTCTCGAATAATAGCCAAGTCCCTCCCAAAGCTGCAGGACTTTTTCAAGAGAAGACTCCGCAATGGAATCAGGAGTCGGAAATTCCTGCATCCAGCGGTTAAAATACCGCACGCCCCTTTCCATTTGGGTTTGCTGCAGCATCATTTCCGAAATCCAGACATGGTAAGGGCTATACGTCTTACGCCAAGGCAAATCGCGTTTATTTTGTTCAAACCAAGAAAATAAACTGCATATGAAATTTTGTTTGTCGAATAAAATTTGCTTGCTCATTGCAAAAAATTTAACGTATTTTTTTTATAAATTCAAGACTTGCTTTTTTCACGGCTTTTCGACACAATAAGAAAAATTTTATAAAAGGAATAGGTATGAGCAATCCGATTATTTTAATGGAAACTTCTTCCGGGGATATTTTATTGGAATTATTTGAAGATAAAGCACCCGTCAGCGCTGCGAATTTTTTAAAATATGTTGATGAGGAATTTTACCAAAACACTATTTTTCACCGTGTGATCAAAGACTTCATGATACAGGGCGGCGGCTATACCGTGCGTTACGAAGAAAAGCCCACCCATGAGCCTATTCGCAATGAAGCCGGCAACGGCTTGAAAAATTTGCGCGGCACGCTTGCTATGGCGAGAACCGCCGATCCTCACTCCGCTTCCGCTCAATTCTTTATCAATACTGTTGACAATCCGGATCTTGATTATCAAAGAGACGCGGATGAAGAATACGGTTATTGCGTGTTCGGGCAAGTGATTGAGGGCATGGACGTTGTGGATAAGATTCAGAAACTGAAAACAAAGCCTCAAGGCGAACACGATGATGTGCCTGTTGATATGGTCGTCATTACCGGTATGAGTCGTTTTGAATAAAAAATACACATAAGAAAAAAAGCCTTTTTTTCTTATGTGTTATTTGCCGCTTTCAAGCTGTTCAAGCTTTGTATCGGACTGGTTTTGGTGAATATGAATATCCGTTTGCGGAAATGGTATTTCAATGCCCTTTTCTTTAAAGGCGTTATTGATGGCGAGGCGCAGTTTTGCCATAATTCCCGCAGCATTGTTCAAATCAGCCACCCAAATCCTGAGTTCGAAATCAAGGGAGCTGTCCCCGAAGTTCGTAAAAAGAAAACTAGGTTCGGGATAAGAAAGCACATCGGGATTGTTTTTCACTACCTGCATGACTATGTCGGTCACAAGATCCAAATCTGTGTTATAGGCGACATTGATCAAAATGGTTTTTCTCACCATTTTGCCGTTATGCGTCCAGTTGGTGAACGTTGAAGATAAAAAGGCGGAGTTCGGCACGAAAATAACGGCGTTTTCAGCGGTTTTTATTTGGGTAGCCCTCAGGCTTATTTTTTGGATGACGCCGCTTATGCCCGCAACGTCGACAACGTCTCCTTCACGGATATTTTGTCCGAAAATCAAGGAAAAACCGCTGAAAATATTTTGAACGAAACTTTGCAGACCAAGACCGATACCGACAGAAAGACCCCCGGCAACAACTGTGATGCTCGTCAGGCTGAAACCTAAGATGTTGAGGGCGTAAAGGAGAAAAAGCGCCCAACAGCCGAAGTTTATCGCTGTTTTTATAGGCGTTGTCAGGCTTGAAATCGAATTGTTCGTATTTTTATCCAGATTGTTGTCAATGAAGTTGTTCAAAACCTTGATAATGGATTTTGTGATGTAAAAGGCGATAAAAATAGTGAAAATTTGCAAGGTGTTGACAGAAACCGTGCCGAAATTGAAATCAAGGTTGCTGAAGTTTTTAATAAGGTAAATTCCGCCGGGATAAGCGAATATCCAAGTAAACGGAGCAAGGAGGCAAATGAGCAGGAGAACGGGAAAAAGAAATGCGTAAGCCAATTCATAGGCAAAGGTGTTTGTTGTCTTCGCCTGCAAATAATCTTGGGTGATTTTCGCCAGATGAATAACGCCGAAAGCGAGGTATATGCCGACGCCTAAGCAAATGTACAAAAGCGTGATAAGTATGGAAAGTCTTGCGAGACCGCTTGGCGTAATCAGAATGCCGATAATGTTGACAATTAAAAATCCCCCCATGATGTATTGGCATATTTTGGATTTTGATTTAGGTGTTTTTATCAGCGTGTAGACGGTGACAAGCAAAATAATGGTCCAAATGAAAGAAAGGGTCAGGATAAGGGGCGTAAAAGTCAAAAGGGCGAGGCTCGCGAAGAGGACAGGCACGAAAATCCGTATGGAGGGTTTGGAAGGCGCTTCAGGGTCATGCAGCGTATGCAAAATAAACGCGAGCCGAATGAGGCCGTGGCACATTAAAACAGCGCTTATGCCCATGCTGATTTGATAAATCGTATGGTTTTGAAGCGAGCCGTAGTAGAAAGCTATGCCCAGCAAGATATAAGGCATGCCTTGTTTTAAAATGCGTTTCCATGCGTTGTGAATGGTTTCCGGAAGTTTTTTGGTGAATTTGACGGAAGAATACAAAGGCACACCAAGGATAATGAGAACGGTAAGCACCCGGATAGTGAACAAAATCCATGCTTCCGAGGTATTTGGCAAATCATTTCTGAGTGTTCTTGCCGTCGTGCTGAAAACATCTTTAAAATTTTTGATTTCGTTTTGCCAGACAAGGGAACTGAAAAGGTTGTCTGTTGCGTTCAGATAATAATCAAGCCAAAGTTTAGGCAGGATTTCTTCGAAATTATTGGACAGTTTATTAATATCACCCAACAGTTCCTGAGTTTTGGGCAGTTGCTTGGAAAGGGTTTTGTTAAGTTCCTGATAATCCGCAAGCAGATTTTGCGCTTTTGCGTTTAATTCTTCAACATTCGGAGAATCGATGATTTTAAAATTCGTAATGATGGAATTGAGCTGGGCAATTCTTAAATCAATGGTTTTCTGCGCCTCTTCAAGAGGAGTGTAATGGGCTTTGAGTTCTGCATGCAATTCATTGATTTGTTTTGTTAAAATAGAACGCGCATTAGGAGAGAGCGAACCGTTTTCAAAAATACTTGAAAGGCTGTGGAAATTGAGCGATATTTCATTTGTCTTATTCGTCAAATCAAGCAGGTTGTTGTTTAAATTTTTCTGCAATGCTTTGTATTCATCTTTAATTGTGTCAATTTCTCTTTTTTGGCTTTCAATCAAAGAAAGAACAATGTCAGAAACCTGTTCGGCTCTTGCGTTGGCTGTGAAAGCGAATAACCATGCAAAACAAAGAAGAAGAGAAAGTAATTTCAATTGTTTTGTTTTCATACGTATACCTATTTTGTAATGTTGAATGTTAACCAAATGCTTTGCTCCGTTTTGTCAGGCAATGGGGCATAAACCACTTCCTTTGTCAAAACGCGCAAAATTTCGCCATCAAGAATTGTGTTTGCTGAACTTTTTGTTATGGCTGCATTTTTTAATTTTCCTTCAGCCGATACGTCAATACGGGCAATGACTTGGTGTTTGCCTTGCACGTTGGAAGGAATACGAATTTTGGGAGAAGCCTGCCTCAATATGTCCTGTGAATAGGTTTGTATAAATTGCGCAGGGTCGGCTAGATCTTTAGAGGGCGGCTGCAAAGCTTCTTCTCTGGAAATGACCATGGTCTGAGGCTGGGGTTTGGTTGCCAAAGGCAGAGAAGAGGCGGTGTTTGCCGCTGCGTCCGTTTCCGGGGTTTGCTTTTGAACTGTCTGATTTATTTTGCTTTGCCGCGGCAGGGCATTTTCATCCGTAATTGCGCTTTCATCAATATTGACTTGGGCGTTTTTTTGGATTTCGTGAATGGGATTTTCAATCGGGTTTTTTATTTTGTCAACTTGTTCTTTGCCTGATATTGTTTGTTCCGTCGCATTAACAGTCTGTTTTATGTCCTGTTTTGCCGCTGCGGGCAGAAAAGGCTTGTCGTCATGCACGAAGCTTAGGTAAATTTCTCCTGTGTCGTTTGCTTCCAATGGTGGAAATTGACCGATTTCCGCAACGGTTCGGCAAATGGAATTATCCGTATCGGGCGAACTGGAATTATGCCTGATTTCGCAGGAATAGGGTCTGCCGTCTTGTGCCATGCGTATTGTTATTGCTGTTACGCCCGTCACTTCGATTTGCGGTTTTTTCCATTTTGTCAAAATGGTGTTTAATATTCTTTCACCATAATTGGCGGCAAGAAAAGGTTTTGTTTCTGAAGACGCCGTGAGGGCATTGGCGGAATGATATGGGATCATGCCGAGGAATAAAGCAAAAAATAATGTTCTTTTCATGGTTAATTTCCTGCTAATTCTAAAGAGTTAAAGGAGATGATTAAATCTTGCTGTTCCTTTGTGGGAGGTTTGGGCAGCGTTTTCGTCCTAAGAACCGCATTGACGGCGGAAGCATCAAAATCGGCCCGTCCTGAACTTTCAACTATCTCAACTTTCATGACTGTTCCTGCCAAATCCAATTTAATGCGGACTTGCACAACCAAATTTTGGCGGGAATAGGTGGGCATGCTCCAGTTGGGCTGGACCGCGAGAATGACTTGAGCCGCATAAACATCGTAAATCCCGCCGCCGCCGTTGCCGGAGCCCGTGCCGCCGCCACCGCCGGCTTCATGCATCTGTTCAAGCTCCGCCAAGGCGCTGAGGGCGGAAGAAGCTTTTGATTTTTCTTCGTTTTGAGCGGCTTTTAATGCATCGCTTATGGAATTATTTTTCTTAGGCTGCGGTTTCGCTTCCTGTTTAGGTTTTTCTTTGGGTTCCGGTTTTGATGCTTGGGCTATGTCTTTCGGAGGTTCGGGTTTCTTTTCGGGATTTTTGGGAATTGGGGTTGCGGCGGGCATTTCCTGTAAAACTTCGTGTTTCGGTGTTTCAAGAGCATTGCTTGCCTGTTTTTTCGTTTCTTGCGCCGCCGGTTTCGCTTCCGGCATTACGGAAGGAGTCTTGTCCTGCGGAGGACGGATACCTGCAACGGGTGAAGGCAAATTTTCACCCCCCATATCGCCGATGACCATGCTGACAAGATATCTTTCAGTATCCATTTTTTTGGGTGCGGACGCAGGCCAAAAAATAATCGCCAAAAGCATGAGGGTATGTAGGACAAGTGATATTAAAAATCCAAAAGGTTGCATAATTATTGAACTTTATTGTTGTTTTCTGCTTCATCGCTTTGCGCGTCGGCTTTTAAATCATCGGCAGTAATATCGGAAGGATTTGCGACAATGCCAAGATTTTCAATTCCGGCAGACTTTATTCTTCCCATGATGTCGACAACAACGCCATAAGGAACGTTGGAATCGGCCTTGATGAACAAGGCGCGTGATTTTTCCGTCACCAGGATATTGACCCGTTCCTCAAGCTCGTTTAATTGCACTTCGTAGCTATCTAAAAAAAGTTTGCCGTTTTTTTGGATAGTGAGAACCAAGTGTTCGACATCATTGGGTAAAACTTCAACCTCTTTTGTCTGAGGCAAATCTATTTCGACACCTTGGTCAAGCATGGGTGCCGTAATCATAAAAATAATCAGCAAGACCAACACAACGTCGACAAAGGGGGTTACGTTGATTTCAGATTGATATTGTGCTTTATTTTTGCCAGCCATAGTATTCTCAAAATCTCATTTGGTTAATTGTTGCTGGTATTGAGTTCCCGCTGTACTCGATTTAAAAAAGTTCCTGCAAAATCCACCATCAGATTTTCCACGTAATTGATTTTCCCAAGGTAGATATTAAAAGCGACAGAAGCGGGAATGGCTACAAACAAACCAAGCGCCGTGGCGATAAGCGCTTCCGCTATCCCGGGAGCGACCGTCGCAAGGGAAGCCGATTTCATCGCTCCGATTGCGCTGAATGTGTTTAAAATGCCCCAAACCGTACCGAATAAGCCGACAAAGGGGGAAGCGTTCGCGCAGGTTGCCAAAATTGAAATGGAATGGTTGAGCTTTGCTGTTTCATTGTTGACCCCTTGGTGGAGCGAACGTCTGACGTTATCGGCAATAGTTTTGCTGTTGACTTGGCTTTCTTTGCCTTTATTAAATTCATTCACTCCGTATTGGGCGACGGAAAACAAGGGGGAAGATGTGTCACGACCCAGTTTTTGAACCGCTTCGCGTAAATTGGGTGCGTTTTCAAAATCTTTGACGCCTTCCAGAATTTTTGATTTTGATTTTTTTAAAAGCAGGGCTTTTGAAACTATGATGCCCCAACTATATACAGAAGCGATAAGAAGCAATAGCATAATGATTTTAACAATAATACCGGCAGAAGCAATAAGTTGTAAAATATCCATAGAAACCCCGTGAGTTTTAAAGTTCAATTTTAATATACCTAGCACATAGCGGCTGTCAAGTGCGCAAATTTGCATTTTTTCCGCATGCTTTACAATTTGCTTTTTATAGTGTAACAAAATAATGCATATCATGCTTTTCAGGTTTGGAGATTTTATGAAAAAGCTTAGTTTATTTGCTTTTGGTTTTGTTTTATTCGGTACTCAGGCTTTTGCCGCGGAAACAACATATACGATGGAAGAGGCCGTTAAGAAAGCGCTGCTTGACAACAGAAGCATCATTTCTGCGCAAAAATCGGCTGAAGCCTCTAAATCCGCCCTTTATTCGGCAAGGGGGGCTTTCGGTCCGAGCGTGACAGCAAGTTACGCCGTTTCGCACGACCCTTATTCCGATTTTCAGAAATCATTGCTGCAAGGCAAGGATTTGGATGAAACGACATATACTTTCGGTGTGGAAGTCAGACAACCCTTATTCCAAGGTTTTCAGCTTCTCAATAATGCCCAAAAAGCGAAACTGCAGTCCGAATATGATGAACTGCAGCTGAAAAAAACAAATATCGCTGTCGCCAATCAAGTTCAAACAGCGTTTCTGCAGTTCCTTATGGCGGAAGAAAGTGTGCAGAGCGCGGAAAAAGCGGTGCGCCGCGCCGACGAGCAAAGGGCTATTGCGACGGAAGGCTATCAAATAGGCGTCAGACCCAAAATCGATGTTTTGCAGGCGGAATATGAACTTTCTTCTTCCGAAGCAAGACTTATTGAAAATGAAAACAATTTAAACAGCGTCCGTGCGCAATTAAATTCATTCTTAAATTTGCCAGTTGAAAAAGATGTTGATTATGTGGGCAAGTTGGATTCCGTTCCTTTCATGATCACGTTTGAAGAAGCCGTGAAAAAAGCGTTTGTACAGCTGCCTGATGTGAAAATGGCTGAAAAAAGCATGAATATGGCGGAAAAAGACATGGGCATAGCTCTTGGCACGTTTTTGCCCCGGATTGACGGTATCATCCAATATATGTCAACCGGCAGGAACGGCATGACAGATGAAGATTTGAGAAGTCATGGCTACGACCCCTCCTTATATGTCACAAGTCCTCTTGAAAATACGACGATCGGGCTTCAAGCCACTATGAACGTCTTTAACTCCGGACAGGATTTTTTCAAAGTCCGCCAAGCGAAACACGGTGTTGACGCATTAAAGGCGCAAGTCGAACTTGCCTATAACAATGCGGCGCTCAACGTGAAAGTAAGCTTGCTGAAACTGCAGGACGCCGCGAGAACCGTCGATGTTTCAACCCGTGCTTTGGATTCCGCCCGTCAATCTTATGATGACGCCAAGACCCGTTATGAATATCAAATCGGCACCAACCTTGAAATGCTGACAGCCCAATCCGATTTGGCGGATGCGGAGCTTGCGTATATTTCCTCAAAGGCTAATTATCTTATTTCCTTGTCCAATTTATATGCGGCTTTGGGTGAAATCAACGCCAGTCTGAATACGAAATAATTTTTGCAATTTTTATCATTCAAGAAACAGAGATAGCTATGGATTTACATGATACACTGCATGACAAAGCCATGTGCGGCGCTTTGCTCGGCAAATTGAAAAATAGTCTTGAACGGTATGGCAAGCCTATCCGTTTTATGGAAGTATGCGGAACCCATACGGTTTCTATTTTTCAAAGCGGGCTGCGTTCCATGCTTCCGGAGGGGCTTACGCACTTGTCAGGTCCCGGCTGTCCTGTTTGCGTGACTCATGATTCGGAAGTAGCAACGTTTTTAAAGCTGGCGGAAAAAGAAAATGTTTTATTGGCTACTTTTGGAGATTTGATCCGGGTGCCTGCTCCTGACGGCAGAAGCTTAAAAAATGCCATGGCTTCGGGGGCGAATGTCCAAATCGTGTATTCTCCTATGGACGCAATAAAGCTTGCAAAAAACAATCCGCAAAAAGAAGTTGTTTTTCTTGGCGTGGGGTTTGAAACAACAGCTCCGGCTATTGCGGCGACCGTTGTATACGCGAAGAAAAACGCCATTAAAAATTATTCCGTTTTTTCATGTCATAAGCTTGTTCCGCCTGTTTTAAAAGTTTTGCTTGATAATAACGTGCATGAACGGTATATTGACGCATTTCTGCTGCCCGGGCATGTGGCATTGGTTTTAGGGCTCGGACCTTTTGCGTTTATGGCGGATGAATATCGGTATCCCGCTGTTGTCGCGGGATTTGAACCTGCTGAAATCATTCATGCTTTGTATATGATTTGCGAGCAAAAAAGAACGGGACGAATCTGCGTTGAAAACGCATACACCCGTGCCGTTTGCTATGAGGGAAACGAAACTGCGAAAAATATCCTGAACACTGTTTTTGATGTTTGCGACACGAAATGGCGCGGACTTGGCGAAATACCGAAAAGCGGCTTGAAAATCCGGTCAGATTTTCAAGAGTTCGACGCCTTGGTTAAGCATGATGAAAAATTGGTCCAAACAAAAGCTTTGGCAGGCTGCAAATGCGGAGAAGTTTTGCAGGGAAAAATCACTCCGGCACAGTGCCCTTTGTTTGCAAAAGTCTGCACTCCGCAAAATCCGACGGGACCGTGCATGGTCTCAACCGAGGGCAGCTGTGCCGCATGGTACAATTATCAAGGTTTGGAATAGAAGGTTGTTATGAATATCTTACTTGATGCGGGCAGCGGCGGGCGTGCCTCCATGCGTTTGATCCATGAATTGTTTTTTAAATATTTTGAGAATGATATTTTGGTTAAAATGGATGATGCCGCCTATTTGGAAATGAAATCGCCTCTTGCCATGAGCACGGACAGTTACACTGTGAGTCCCCTTTTTTTCAGGGGCGGTAATATCGGAACGCTCGCTGTCCATGGTACTGTGAACGATGTTTCCATGCTTGGCGCAAGACCTCGGTATTTGAGCTGCGGCTTTATCATTGAAGAGGGTTTTTCTTATGAAGAACTCGAAGAAATAGTGAAATCCATGGCGGAATCCGCCAAGGAAGCCGGAGTGAAAATTGTTACGGGCGATACAAAAGTCGTCACAAAAGGCGCTTGCGATAAAATTTTCATCAATACGACCGGGATCGGTGAAATTATTCCTCCCCGTTCGAAATTTGGTTCTCCGTCCGGGGCGAATGCAAAAGCCGGAGACGTGATTTTAATAAGCGGGACAATGGGCGACCATGGTCTGACAGTAATGGCGGAGCGTGAAAATCTTTCTTTTGTCAGTGATGTTCAAAGCGATAGCGCTTCATTGAACCATATGATTGAACGGCTTATGCTCGAAGTTGGCGAAGTTCATGTACTTCGTGATCCAACCCGCGGAGGCGTTGCGACCACGCTGAATGAAATTGCGGGGCAGTCAAAAGTGCGCTGCGTTCTTTTTGAAGAGAATTTGCCTGTTCGTGAAAATGTCCGTTCCGGAGCTTCCATTTTGGGAATTGACCCGCTTTATCTTGCCAATGAAGGAAAGTTGCTGTGTTTTGTGCCGAAAGAGGAAGCGGACAAAGCGCTTGCGATTATGAAAGAAGATAAAAACGGGAAAGAAGCGGCGTTAATCGGTGAAGTTGCCGAACTTCCGGAAGGTAAAAACGGGCAAGTCGTTTTGCAGACAAAAATGGGGGGCATGCGTCTTTTAAACATGCTTGAAGGGGCTGTTTTGCCTAGAATTTGCTGAAAATTCGCTGTTTTTTTGCTTGTATTTTATTTTGCTTTGTGGGAAAAAGAAAACATGAAAGTATTTTTTTGTTATTTTTTCTTTTTTTGCTTGCCGTTCGCTCTCCATGCTCAGGATTACGACAGTTTTGTTTTGAATTATCAAAGCGTGCAGGTTCTTAAAGATAAAATCCGCTTTGAACTTGTTTTCGAGCAGCCAAAAAAACATAAAATCGCCAATGTATTGAAAAAAGGTGCGATTTTAAAACTTATTGTCGATACGGAATTACAGCAAAAGAAATTTTTGAAAAATACGGTGCTTTCCTCCCATTCCCTTATGTATTATTTGCGTTACGACCCGCTTACAAAACAATTTACAGCAATGCAGGATTCAAATACCATCGCCCGCAATTCGGATGCGGAATTTTTGTTAAACCTTCTCATAAAAAATATTGTGTTTGAAATTCCTTGCCGTATTGAAAAAAGAAAACAGTATGTGCTCAAAACAAAAATTGATTTAATTCAGTCCAATGTTCAATCGTGGTTCGGGGTTGCGCAGTTGCTCGAACCCGACAAAGTCATCCAGCCTTTAGCATTTGAATATGATTTTTCATCATAACCGTTTGGGCTCGCTATGAAAAAAAAATCGGAAGAAAAAGAATTGGATGCATCGGATACGGAAGAAAAGAACGGTTCCGATACGTCTTTTGTTGAAAAAGTTTCTCTTTCCGAAGAATACAATTCACGAATGGGAAAAATAAAAAACAAGCAATTGCTTGAGCTTTTTTTGATTATCGCAATAACATCGCTTGTTTTTTTGGTGACGTGGGGGCAGCTGAACAGCTTTAGCGCCAATACATGGGTATTTTTCGTATTGATCAATATCAACGCCATTTTAATGCTCGTTGTTCTTTTTTTGGTCGCCCGCAATGTCATCAAGCTTATTTTGGAAAGAAAACGAAAAGTTTTCGGCGCAAAGCTGAGGACCAGACTTGTGTTCGCTTTCATTTCCGTTTCGTTTCTGCCTATTGTCTTAATGTTTTTGGCAACCAATAAAATCATCACCACCAGTGTTAATTATTGGTTTACGTCCCAAGTTGAAAATTCCATGCAGGCGGCGCTGGATGTCGGCAAAAGTTTTTATAATACCGCTGTGCTCAGGCTTAAAGCCAATGCCGATTTGATAAGCGACAAACTGTCCGTTTTGCCGCAAGAAGATTGGCAAGATGTCGTCCTGCGGAATAAAAAGGAAAATAATCTCATTTTGCATGGCATTGTTTATTTTGCGGATGAAGGGAACAATTATGTTTCCTATCAGGAAGATGTGTGGTTTATCAATCCTGAATTTGTTCCCATATGGAAATTGGCACTGCCTTCCATCAATTTCGTGAATGCTGCCGCCAACGGGCTTGAACCGCTTTTATGGGGTGACGACAACGGCGATTATGTGATTAGTACCGTTCCATTGAAAGGGTACAAGGGATATTTCATCATCAGTGCGGAATTGATTGGAAAAGGGCTTATCAACCAACTTGGAAAAATTTCTGACGGATTTGAAGAATATGAGGCTTTAAAAAATTTAAAACAGCCGCTCAAATTTTCCTTTTCATTGATACTCGGCTTATTGAGTTTGATTGTTTTGTTTGCGTCAGTTTGGCTCGGATTCAGGCTTTCAAGGGAAATTGTCCAGCCTATTTTGGCATTGTCCAAAGGAACCAAGCAAATTGCTGAAGGGGATTGGAATACGCAGGTTGAAGACAGGGGCAAGGATGAATTGGGCAAATTGGTGGATTCATTCAATGCCATGGCGAAAGAAGTTTATCATAATCAGGAAAAATTAAAAATTCTTAATACGCTTATTGAAAATCAAAATAAAAGCTTAATGGACAGAAACCAATATATCGAAGCTATTTTGGAACACGTTACCGCAGGTGTTATCACGCTTAATAAGGACGGCGTGCTTATTACCATGAATAAAGCAGCCAGCGATATTTTTCAAATCCGCCCTGAACGCTATTTGGGTTTGTCCGTGCGAACCGTGCTTGGCGGCAGTTATACCGCAATTATCGATGAAATGTATGCCTATGTTGAAAATAATCCTGCAAAGACATGGTTTAAGGAAGTCGAAATAATACGGAAGGGAAAGTATTTGAAAATCCTTGTGCAGGCGGTTCCGTTAAATTTGTTTTTTGAGAATATCCCTAAAAATATGGGAGATTCCGGTTATGTCGTGTATGAGGAAACGCCCGCTTTGTATGGCAGTTTGGTTGTCGTGCTTGAAGACATAACGGAATTGTCGCAGGAGCAGAGGCTTGCGGCATGGAAAGAGGTTGCCAAACGTATCGCCCATGAAATAAAGAACCCTTTGACGCCCATAAAATTATCCGTGGAACGAATTGAAAAAAAATTCGGGGCAAGCATTGACGATCCGGTTTTTAAGCAGTGTACATCGCTTATTATTAAAGAAGTGAACAGAATACAGAATATGGTTTCCGATTTTTCCGGTTTTGCCGTCATGCCCAATATTGATTTGAAAAAAGACAGTCTTTTGCCTTTATTGCAGGACTTGTTGGAAGTTTTTAAAATCAGCCATGCGAAAATTCAATGGCGGCTTGAGATAAGCGGCGATATTCCTGACATCATGCTTGATAAAAAATCCATGCAAAGAGCTTTGTATAATATTTTATCAAATGCGGCGGAAGCGATACTTGCAAAAAATTCTCCGCCAAATAATTCTCCGGCAGAAGAGGGTATTGTTCTGATACGTGTTTATTGTTCCCATTCCTTGAGTGAAACGTTTGTTGTGCTTGATATTATCGATAACGGCAAAGGTTTGGATGAAGAGGAAATCGCAAGGCTTTTTGAACCGTATTTTTCCAAAAAGCCCGCAGGAACAGGGCTTGGGCTTGCTATCGTGCAGTCCGTGATAACGGACCACCACGGAACAATTTCAGCCAAACAGGAGCAAGGCAAAACAGTTATTGAAATCCGTTTGCCTTTGGCTCAATGAGATGAACATGCTTTATACCGTTGAAAATCTGTCCATACGTTTTGCCGAAAATTATGTTGTTAAGGATGTGGGCTTCACGCTTGAAGAGGGCAAAATTTTTTGCTTGGTCGGGGAATCAGGCAGCGGAAAGAGCCTTACGGCGCTTTCTTTGCTGAAATTATTGCCGGAGCAAGCCCATTGCACGGCGGATAAATTTGATTTTTCAGGCACGAATATCTTAAAAGCAAGCGACAAAGAATTGCATGCTTTGCGCGGAAAAGAAATATCTATGATATTTCAGGAGCCTATGACAAGTTTAAATCCGGTTTTCAAAGTGAGTTCGCAAATTACGGAATCGCTGCGGTACCATTTGAACTTGTCTAAACAAGAAGCACGGGAACGGTGTGCGGAGCTTTTTAAAAAAGTAGGTATTCCGCTTGAAAAAATGGACGAATATCCCCATAAGCTTTCAGGAGGCATGCGCCAGCGGGTAATGATAGCGATGGCGCTTGCCTGTTCACCCAAACTGCTTATTGCCGATGAGCCGACAACGGCGCTTGACGTGACTATTCAAGGGCAGATTTTATCATTGCTGAAAAAGCTTGTGCTTGAAAATAAAATGGCAATGCTTTTTATTACGCATGATTTGGGCGTTGTGAGTGAACTTGCCGATATTGTGGGGGTCATGTATGCAGGGGAGTTGGTGGAATGTGCTCCGGCAAAAGATTTTTTTACCCGTGCGTTGCATCCGTATTCAAAAGCCCTTATTTCCTGTTTGCCCAAATTGACAGGAAATCCCAAACGGTTAAACGCGATTTCCGGCACTGTTCCGAAACCGAGCCCCGATAGGGAATATTGCGCTTTTATGGACAGGTGTGCGTATAAAGTCGAGAGTTGCGCAAAAAAACAAGTTTTACAAGCGCATACCCCGCATCATCTTGTGCGTTGCGTTAGGTATGGGCATTTTTTATGAGCATGTATTTACATAGACGGCAAAATAATTTTTTCCTTTTGGAAATACTTTCCCGTTTGCTGGCATAATATTTGGTTAATAAGCATAGCACTATGGCGTTTCAGTGAATTCTGATTGAAGCCGTTTCAGAAAAAACTCTGCCGCTTTTGAAAATATTTGATTTTTTTTCCAAACGATATATAAGTTCGCTTCCAGCTTCGGCGAAAGCGGTCTAAAGCATAATTCACTGCTGCCAGTCGTATTTATAAGCTTATCCAAGGTAATAATGTATCCTAATCCCGCTTTTGCGAGCCAGGAGGCATTATTGACCAAGTCACAGCGGCGCAAGTTATTTTGCGTTGGAATTTGCAAAAGGGAGTTGTTGTCATTCCCGGAACGGGCAATCCTGATCATATTAAGGAAAATCTCGATTTATTCGGCTTCGCTCTTGGCGCTGATGATATGGACAGGATGAATGCTCTTGACAGAAATGAAAAGCATGATTGGTATTAAAACAGCATAAGCCCTCTGGTGAGGGCTTATGCGCTTATAGGGGGTGGAAATTTTTGGTTTGTTATTTCCACGCGTTGAGCATTTCTTGATATAAGTTTTCAAAATCCGCTTTATAATTCTCAGCACTGATGGAAGATTTCTCACCGATTTTACGGATTTTTGTTTCGATAACGCCTTTTTCAAGGCTTTTTCCTCCGACGATAAGCTGCAAAGGAATACCGACGAGATCCGCATCCTTAAATTTTATGCCGGGGCGTTCTTCCCTGTCGTCATAAAGGACATCGATGTTTTTTTCTTTCATATGTACGTAGAGTTCTTCACATTTTGCATTAACAGCCTGATTTTTAGGGTCAAGGTTGATGATGATGATTTCATAAGGAGCAAGCGGAGGCGGGAACATAATGCCGTTTTCGTCATTGTTTTGTTCAATGCATGCGGCAACGACACGGGAAACCCCGATGCCGTAACAGCCCATGATGATGGTGTTTTCTTTACCGTTTTCGTCAAGATACACAGCATGCATGGCTTCGCTGTATTTTGTGCCGAGTTTGAATATATGCCCGACTTCAATGCCTTTTTTCAGCTCAAGCGGTTTGCCGCAGTGAGGGCAGACATCGCCGGCTTCGGCGTTTCTGATGTCGGCATACCGGGTGATTTTGCAATCTCTTTGCAAGGATAAATGCAATACGTGGGTATCGCCTTTATTGGCACCTGCGATCCAATCGTTTGCAGTTTGCAGTTCATAGTCCGCAATAACCGTATCCACGCCGATAAGGGAATGAGGACCGGCAAAACCGACAGGAGCGTTTGTGAGCTGCTGAACCTGTTCAGGAGTTGCGAATTCAAGCTCATCAACATCGAGTAAGTTTTTGAGTTTGATAAGATTGAGTTCTCTGTCTCCGCGCAAAAGAGCCGCAACCGGTTTGCCGTCAGCCATGAAAAGAAGCGTTTTGAGAATATTTTTTGTGCTTACGTGTAAAAACTCCGCAACTTCTTCAACCGTGTGGCTGTTAGGCGTCGCCACTTCTTCCATATCGGGGCAAGAATCGGAATTGATTGTTTTGGGAGGAAGAATGGCGCAGCGTTCCACATTGGCGGCGAACGTGCAGTTCGGCCAATTGGTGCAAGCTGCGATGGTATCTTCGCCTGTTTCCGCCAGCACCATGAATTCATGGGAGAAATTGCCTCCGATAGCTCCGGTATCAGCTTCCACGGGACGGAAATTTAAAGCCATATTGGTAAAAATTTTGTTATAGGCTTCAAACATGTTTTTATAACTTTTATCGGCGCCTTCATCATTGCAGTCAAAAGAATAGGCGTCTTTCATCAAAAATTCGCGTCCGCGCATAAGTCCGAAACGGGGGCGGATTTCATCACGGAATTTGGTTTGAATTTGATATAAATTGAGAGGAAGCTGGCGATAGGAACGGACTTCACCCCGAAGCAAATCGGTGATAACTTCTTCATGGGTCGGTCCCAAACAGTAATCCCGCTCGTGCCTGTCTTTAAAACGCAGCAGTTCTTTACCGTATTTTTGCCATCTTCCCGATTCCTGCCATAAATCGGCAGGCTGCACGGAGGGCATTAAAATTTCTTGAGAGCCGGCATTGTTCATTTCCTGACGGATGATGTTCGCCGCCTTGTTCAAAGCTCTTAAACCGAAGGGCAGCCATGTGTAAATGCCCGAGGTTAATTTTCTGATCATTCCCGCGCGCAGCAAAAGTTTGTGGCTAATAACCTCCGCTTCGGCAGGAGCTTCTTTCAATGTGGGAATATAGGAAGAACTCCAACGCATACTGTCCTCTTCATACTTTTTTTAGCTTGTCCAATTCAGCCATGAATGTTTGTAATAAATTTTCTTCACCTTGTATAGAGTGAATAACGGTTCCTTTTTTAAAAATCACGCCTTTGCCTCTGCCGCCCGCAAGCCCTATATCCGCCTCTTTCGCTTCTCCCGGACCGTTGACGACACACCCCATAACCGCAACTTTCAAATTGTCGGGCAATTCGATAAGTTTTTCTTCGATTTTTTCGGCTAAGGCTATGAGGTCGATCTCAGTCCGTCCGCATGTGGGGCAGGAAATAAGTTCCGCTCCGATTTGTCTTGCGCCGGATGAACGCAAAATTTCTTTGGCAACAGCAAGTTCTTCAACGGGATTGGCAGTCAAAGACACGCGTATCGTATCACCGATTCCCTGCAAAAGCAAGCTGCCTATGCCTAATGCCGATTTTACGCTGCCGCGTATTGGCGTGCCCGCTTCCGTGACGCCTAAATGAATGGGATAATCCGTTTTTTCCGATAAAAGCATATTGGCTTTTATGGTATCAATGACTGAAGAAGATTTTATGGAAACCTTGATTTGAGTGACACCTCGTTCTTCCAAATACGCGGTGTGGCGCAAAGCGCTTTCAACAAGCGCTTCTGGGCTCGGATGTCCGTATTTGTCCAATAAATCTTTTTCCACGGAGCCGGAATTTACTCCCACACGGACAGAGGCATCGCAGGCAAGGATTTGTTTTGCCAGCACATCGATAGGTTTGGTGTCCAAAATATCTTGTTCGTTTTTTTTCAGGATATTTCCGGGATTAATCCTGAGAGCGGTGAAACCGGCGTCAAGAGCCATAAGCGCCAGCCTGTAATCAAAATGAATATCGGCGACAAGCGGAACGGGGCTTTGCCTGTTGAGCTCGGAAAGTTTTTTTCCTGTTTCCATATCAGGAACGGCAACCCTGACAATTTCGCAGCCGTTTTCCGCTAATTTGTCGATTTGTTCAAGCGTTGCTTTAATGTTTTTGGTGGAAGTATTGGTCATACTCTGAATACGGATAGGATTTTTGCCGCCGATCAGGTATTGTCCGATTTTTACTGTGCGAGTTTTTTTTCTTGGTTCAAACATAGGCTAGCGCACCTTTTTGTTTTTATAGAGCATGTCAAGGGTATAAATGAGCAGTGCAATCCAGACAAGCGGGAATGTTATGTAATCCGATGTTTTTATCGGTTCATGGGTATAGAAAACAGCCAGCAGGAAATTGATACTCGGAGCGGTGTATAAAATGAAACCGATGGTTGTGAACCGTACCGTTACGGTGGCGAAACTGAAAAGCATAAGCGGTATGCCCGTGTAAAAAACAGTCCCGGACAACAGCAAATAATGCTTGAGCGGATAGTGTATGAGCCCGTAGTCCGGCTCGGTAAGAAAAAGCCATGCAAGGCTGAAAGGGAGAAGTATCAATGTTTCGGCACATAAGATGGATATTGCGTCCGCATTGATGATTTTATGCAGAAAACCGTAAATTGCGAAGGTAAAGCCTATGGCGAAACCATAATAGGGAATGTCGCCATAGGAAAGAATGCCGTACGCAACGCCGCAAAGAACAATGGTAATGGCGATAAGCTGATTTTTATTTAAAATATCATTGAAAAATATTCTTCCTAAAGCGATACTCATAAGGGGAGTCAAATAATATCCCAAACTGACTTCAATAGCTTTGCCAGAGTTTATCGCATAGGTATACACACCCCAGTTTCCGGCGATGAATGCGGAAGCCAAGATAAGGTTGGTGAGGATTTTTTTTTCCGTAAAAAGGCTTTTTACAAGCCGAAACCGTTTTGTATAGGAAATAAGGATGATTGCAAAAACAAAAGAACAAATAATACGCAGGCTTAAAATGCTCAGAGTATTTAAATACGCAAGTAGGGGCCAGAATAAAATTCCCGATCCCCATAAGCCTTGAGAGGCGATGCAAGCCAAAAGTCCTTTTTGTTTTTTTGAAAGCATACGTATTGTTTAAAGATAATAAAAGCGACCGAAGTCGCTTTTATAAAGAAAAAGATTAAGGTTTATTAAATGGGTTCAACCCGTGAGAAATTATTGCCGAGCATGACTTTTACTTTTTGTCCGACAACAAGTTCGGAACTTGGACTTTCAACAACGGAAAGGGTTTGTCCTTGATCTGTTTCAATAATGATTTCAAGGGCTTTTCCGTTTATTTGTTTGCCTGTGTAAGCGCCTGCCAATAAACCTGCCGCACCGCCGATAACTGTCGCGATAGTGCGTCCGGAACCGCTGCCGATGGCATTGCCGAGCACGGCACCTGTCGCGCCGCCGATAACACTGCCTAAAGTTTGTTCCGTTGAGTTATCAAGATCGACTTCATGGATACTGGTGATTTTTCCATAATACACATGGTAAGCCTGTGACTGGCCCACTCTTCCGCGCTGATTTGCCGTAGTGCATGCGGAAAACAGCAATACTGCCAAAAACATGGTCAATATAGCGAATTTTGTTTGCATAGGTACCTCGAGTAAAATAGAAAATTAATCTCTGACTGTTATGTTATTCCTTTTTAATGCTGATTTCAAGTCTTTTATTGTATACATTCCATAGTGGACAATAGATGCGACAAGAGCTGCCGAAGCTTTGCCCTTTGTTACTGCTTCGTATAAATCTTCCGGTTTTCCTGCGCCTCCCGAAGCGATGACAGGAATTTGCACAGCTTCGCAGATCATTTTCGTAAGATTGATTTCGTAACCGTTTTTCGTGCCGTCCGCGTCAATGGAATTGACGCAAAGTTCTCCCGCTCCGGATTGTTCGCATTGCTTCGCCCAAGCGATTGCGTCAATTCCGCAATAGGTTCTGCCGCCATGAATGACGATTTCATAGCCGGAAGGAATTTTTTCAGTTTTTTCAACTTGTTTTATATCCATACCCACAACAATGGCTTGAGAGCCGAAGGCGTTTGCTCCTTGTTCAATGAGTTTGGGATTTTTAACCGCGGCGGAGTTTACGGATATTTTTTCAGCTCCCGCCAAAAGCACAGCCCGCATGTCTTCAACGGAGTTTATGCCGCCGCCGACACAAAAAGGAATGAAAATATTTTTTGCGACATTTTCAACGACTTCGAGCATTATGCCTCGTTTTTCGTGGGACGCCGTGATGTCGTAAAAAACTATTTCGTCAGCCCCTTGTTTATAATATTTTTTTGCCGTTTCAACAGGGTCGCCGATATCGATATTGTTTTCAAATTTAATGCCTTTTGTCAATCTGCCGTCACGAACATCAAGGCAGGGAATAATTCTTTTACAAAGATTCGCTTTCATAATAAGACCTTATAGCGTATGATTCTGCATGCAGTATTCACTGAAATTTTTTAGGATTTGCAAGCCTGTTCCGCCGCTTTTTTCCGGGTGGAATTGTATCGCCCATAAGCCGTTGAAACCGTAAACGGCTGCAAATTCCTTGCCATAGGTCGAGGTTGCCAAAACAAGATTTGCGTCGGCAGGTTCGGGATAATAGCTATGGACATAATAAACCGTCTCGTTTGACCGGACATTTTTTAAAATAGGACTTTCTTTTTTTATATTGATACTGTTCCAGCCCATATGCGGAATACGGATTTTTTCGGGATTATTGTTTTCGTCCGTGCCGTCTGTCCAATTTTCATTGAATTTTTTGCAGGTGCCTTTAATAATGCCCAGTGTTTCGGTATTGTTTTCCTCACTGTGTTCAAGAAGGATTTGACAGCCTAAGCATATTCCCAAAAGGGGTTTGTGATTGGCGGCAAGCGTTTTTAGAAGTTCGTCCTGCTTATTCTGCATAAGCCTGTCCATAGCTTGTTTGGCAGCTCCGACTCCCGGAAAAATCACCCCATGGGCTTTCATAATGGTATCGTCGTCATCGGTAATGCGGGCTTCTATGTTTAAAAATTCCAGGGCGCGCAAAACGCTTGTTTGGTTGCCGGCTTTATAATCAATAATCGCTATCATGGTATCCTCAAAAAAATCTGTATGGCAAAAGATTATCCTTGCTAATGTATTAAGTAAAGGATAAAATGTACGGGTAAACTTTCGGAAAACCGATAAGAGATTATTATTGATAAGGGATTGTTCCCTTAAGGAGGCTATTGTGCTTGATTTGAAAATTATGCAAAAAGAACCTGAACGTGTTGCAAAAGCGCTTTCTGACAGAAATTCAACAATTTCCATTGATGAATTTCTGAAACTCGACTCCCGCCGCCGCGCCGCCCTGTCGGAAGTTGAAACGCTGAAAAGCAAACGTAACAGCGAATCCGCACAAGTAGCAAAACTGAAGAAAGCCGGTGAAGACGCGAGCGCCCTTATGGCGGAACTTGGCAAATTGTCCGATAAAATCAAAGAATTGGACGCAGAAGCAGAAGCTATTAAAGCGGAACAGGAAGAATACATGCTTTGTGTTCCGAATATTCCGGATTCTTCCGTGCCTTACGGCAAAGATGAAAATGATAATGTGGAAGTCCATCGTTTCGGCGAACCGGCAAAATTTAATTTTCCGATAAAGGACCATGTGGACTTGGGTGCTCCTTTGGGACTTGATTTTGAAAGGGCTTCAAAACTTTCCGGGGCTAGATTCGCCGTTTCCATCGGCAAATTGGCACGTTTGGAAAGGGCTATCATGAATTTTTATGTGGATACGCAAACGTTGGAATTCGGGCATACGGAAGTCAATGTTCCTTTGCTTGTAACAAGAAACAGCATGAGAGGAACAGGGCAGCTTCCGAAATTCGAGGAAGATTTATTCAAAATTCAAGGTTGGGAACATTTTCTTATTCCCACAGCAGAAGTTCCTTTGACCAATCTGCATGCGGGGGAAGTGCTTGAGGAAGACATGCTTCCTATCTGGTATACCGCCGCAAGTTCTTGTTTCCGTTCGGAAGCCGGGGCTTACGGCAAGGACACCCGCGGTCTTATCCGCCAGCACCAATTCACGAAAGTTGAAATGGTGCATTTTTCCCATCCTGAAAAATCATGGGAAGACCTTGAAAAAATGCGCCGTTTTGCGGAAATTCTGCTTGAACGTTTGGAACTTCCTTATAGAACCATTACCCTTTGCACCGGAGATATGGGCTTTAGTTCCGCAAAAACCTATGATGTTGAAGTTTGGGTGCCTTCTCAAAACACGTACAGGGAAATTTCTTCCTGCTCAAACTGCACGGATTTTCAAGCCCGCCGAGCCAATATCAAATTCAGACCGAAGGGCGGCGGCAAACCTGAATTTGTGCACACTTTGAACGGTTCCGGACTTCCTACCGGCCGCTCACTTGTGGCTATTATGGAAAATTATCAGCAGGAAGACGGTTCTATCAAAGTGCCTGACGTATTGGTTCCGTATATGGGCGGATTAAAGGAAATCCGCTGAAGCAGGCGGGAATATGAGAAAGCATATAAAGCTTAACTTGACTTTTTAACTAATAATGATTATTATTTATTAATATCAATTGGAGGAAAAAAAATGAATCAATTGCATGACGTTTATAAGTGTGTTCACTGTGGCAATATCGTAGAGTTTGTTAATCCCGGCAAAGCCCCTCTCATGTGCTGCGGTGAAAAAATGAAACATATGGTTGAAGGCACAAGCGACGGCGCTAAAGAAAAGCATGTTCCCGTTCTTGAAAAAACCGCCAACGGTTACAAAGTGACTGTCGGTTCCTCTCTTCATGCCATGACGGAAGAACATTACATTGAATGGATTGAACTTATCGCCGACGGCGTAAGCTATAAAAAATTCTTGAAACCAGGCGACGAACCTATTGCGGAATTTTGTCTTGAAGCAAAAAACGTTTTCGCACGCGAATATTGTAATTTGCACGGTCTTTATAAATCTGTGTAATATCATAAATGGAGAAAAAATATGGAAAAGTATGTATGTGACGTATGCGGTTATGAATATGACCCGGCTCTTGGCGATCCGGACAACGGCATAGCTCCGGGAACCGCATTCAAAGACATTGATGACAGTTGGGTTTGCCCAATCTGCGGCGCACCTAAATCCCAATTCAGCCCTGCATAATGAATAATAAGAGATTCAATTTTGTTGAATCTCTTATTTTTTAAAAAACAATTTTTTTGAGGATAGCATGAAACCTGTTTTATTGAAAGATGATATTTACTGGGTCGGCGCAGTTGATTATAATTTGCGTAATTTTCACCGTTACAGCCGTTCCCCGCAAGGTTCGACCTATAATGCCTATATTGTGAAAGATCAAAAAAACGTTCTTTTTGACACTGTTGATGAAGAATATTGCGATGAACTTTTGAAACGTATTTCTGAAATCATGGACCCGACAGAAATTGATTATATCGTATGCAACCATATGGAAAAAGACCACGCAGGCAGTATTGAACGCATTGTTGAAGTTTGCAGGCCTGAAAAGATTTTCTGTTCCGCAATGGGTGAAAAATCCATGAAAGCGCAATTCAATACGGAAGGCTGGCCTATTCAGGTCGTAAAAGACGGTGAACGTCTGAATATCGGCAAACGGAACATTACCTTCCTTGAAACCCGTATGCTGCACTGGCCGGACAGCATGGTTTCTTATTTGGAGGAAGATAAGGTCTTGTTTTCAAACGATGCGTTCGGACAAAACGTTGCGACAAGCAGCCGCTTTGTTGATGAATATGACCGTACTCTTTTGTCACATGCGATGAAAGATTATTATTACAATATTATTTTGCCTTATTCACCATTGGTTTTGAAAACAGTGGAAAGAATCGGCAAATTAGGCTTGCAGTTCGATATTATCGCACCGGATCACGGGCTTATTTTCAGAACGCAGGACGATATTAAATTTCTTTTTGACACCTATGTCGAAATGGCGACGCAGCCGTATAAACTTCGTGCTGTCATCGCTTTTGAATCTTTGTGGGGTGCAACCAAGAAAATGGCTTATGCTGTCGGTGACGGTCTGCAAAGCGTGGGCGTTCCGTTCACTATTATTGACGCGCAGGAAAATCATTGTTCAATGGTTATGAACGAGCTTGCCGATTCTTCCGCCCTTATTTTAGGCTCTTCCACAAGAAATAACATGCCGCTCGTGAATATGCTCGGCGTAATTGCGAATGTCAAAGGCCTGAAACCTAAAAACCTTGTCGGGGCTGCTTTCGGCTCTTATGGCTGGTCAGGTGAATCTCCCAAAATGATTAATGATGAACTTGTCGCCATGGGGGTTGAAGTTGTCGCGGAACCGGTAAAAGCTTATTTCGGACCAAACGAAGCTGAATTGAAAGCTTGTTTTGAATTGGGACAAAAAGTTGGTTTGGCTCTTAAAGAAAAAGTGAACGCATAAGATTATCCCGTATTCTTATCGTAAAGATAGGAATATGGGATTTTTATATTATTTTACGGAGGCATTATGGATGTAGTTCTCCTTTCAAGGCTGCAATTCGCTGTTGCTGTGTTTTTCCATTTTATTTTTGTTCCCCTTACTCTCGGCATAACGGTTTTGCTTGCCATCATGGAAACAGCGTATGTGAAAACAGGCGATGAAATGTACAAAAGAATGGTGAAGTTTTGGGGAAAACTCTTTATCATTAATTTTGTGCTCGGTATTGTGACGGGTATAACGTTAGAGTTCCAGTTTGGTACCAACTGGTCGAAATACAGTACTTTTGTCGGGGATATTTTTGGCTCCTTGCTCGCCATTGAAGCGACTGTCGCTTTCTTTTTGGAATCGACTTTTGTTGCCGTATGGATTTTCGGCTGGGAAAAAGTGAGCCAAAAAGTGCACTGCGCCGCTATTTGGCTTGTTGCTTTTGCAAGCAATATTTCTGCATTGTGGATTATTTTGGCAAACGGTTTCATGCATAATCCCGTCGGTTATGTGATGCGTAACGGCAGGGCAGAACTTGAGGATTTCGGAGCCGTGCTTTCCAACCCTTATGCTTGGGGGCAATATTTCCATACGATTTCCAGCTCTTGGATGTTGGCGGGTTTCTTTGTCCTCGGTATTTCCGCATGGCATTTATTGCGTAAAAACGAAGTTGATTTATTTAAGGCTTCCGTAAAATTCGCAGCTCCTTTTACCCTTGTCCTTGCTTTGCTTGTCGCTCTTTTTGGTCATCACCAAGGCAATAATGTTGCGGTTTATCAGCCTGCCAAGCTTGCGGCAATGGAATCCCATTGGGAAACGGCAACGAATGCTCCTATGTTCGCGCTCGTATGGCCTGATGAAGAAAATGACAAAAACGCCGTTGAAGCGATAAAAATTCCGGGCTTGCTCAGTTTCTTGGCTTTCAATGATTTCAATGCGGAAGTGAAGGGCTTGAACGCTTTTCCTGAAGAAGACCATCCGCCGGTTTTAGCAACATTTTTATCTTTCAGGTTCATGGTCGCCATGGGCGGTCTTTTCATTCTTCTGGCGTTTTTCGCTTGGAAAAAAAGGGAAGATTTGGCAAGCAATCCTTTGCTTTGCAAAGCCTTGATGTATGGCATTCCTTTACCGTATATCACGATTATGGCAGGGTGGCTCATAGCGGAACTCGGACGGCAGCCTTGGATCGTTTACGGGCTTATGCGTACATCCGATGCCGTTTCACCTGTTCCTGCCTCTAGCGTGGCGATTTCCTTGTTGAGTTTCATTGTTGTTTATACTGCTCTTGGTATTTTGGATATTTATCTTCTTATTAAATATGCTCGTAAAGGTCCGCAACCTGCTGATCAGGCGGAAATTACCGAAGAGAGCGAAGGAGTTGCATGATGAGTTTGGAATTCTTGCTTGGTGTTTGGTTCTTTTTATGGGCTCTTTTGTGGGCTGTTTATTTCATGCTTGACGGTTTCGACCTTGGGGCTGCGACGCTCATGCCTTTTATCGCTAAAAATGATGATGAAAAACGCACCGTGTACAATTCATCAGGTCCTTTTTGGGACGGCAATGAAGTATGGCTTATCACAGCAGGCGGCGTAACCTTTGCCGCGTTTCCTCTTGCTTATTCCGTGATGTTCAGCGCCTTATACGCACCTTTGCTTTTATTGCTGTTCGCTCTTATTTTCCGTGCTGTCGCATTTGAATTCAGAAGCAAAATCGATACGCCGAATTGGCGTAAGCTCTGCGACATCGTGCTTTTTTTAGGTTCGTTCGTGCCCGCTTTGCTGCTCGGCGTTGCGTTTGCGAACCTTTTTATGGGTATTCCTATTGACGCGGACGGCGTTTATCATGGAAATCTCCTGATGCTGCTCAACCCTTACGGCTTGGCAGGCGGAGTATTTTTTGTCTGCATTTTCTGCATGCACGGTGCTTTGTGGCTCCGCTTCAAAGCGGAAGGGGAACTTGCGGAAAGAGCAAGGAAAGCCGCCCATATCTTGTGGTATCTCGTGCTTTCCCTTGTTATCGCTTTCTTGGCATTGACAGCGCATTATACGTTCATTTTGGACAATATTTCCAAAAGTCCTTTTATTTATAGTTTCCTTGTTCTTGCCGTGCTTGCTTTGCTTGGCGTCCGTTTCTTCATGGTTAATGGAAAAAGCCCTGTTTCAGCTTGGTGTTGCAGCGCCTTGTTTATTGTTGCATTGACGCTTTTTGCGGTTCTCGGAATGTTCCCTAATATCATCATTTCAAGCCTTGACCCTGCATACAGTATTACTGTTTTCAACGGCGCTTCCAGTCATTTGACGCTTACGATCATGTTTATCGTGGTGCTTCTTGGCGTGCCTTTGGTCATTTGTTACCAAGCATGGGTGTATTGGGTTTTTTCCCATAAGGTTACGGCAAAAGAATTGGCGTCCGACCATGCTTATTAGTTCTGTTTTGAACTTTGAACATGGAAATATGATTTCGATTTGTTAGATAAGCCCCCATGCGGGGCTTATTTTATGGTTACGGTTTCAGCTTGGTGTTGCAGGCTTTGTTCATTGCTGCATTGACGCTTTTTGCGGTTCTCGGGATGTTCCCTAATATCATCATTTCAAGCCATGCCCCTGATACGGTATCACTGTTTTCATCGGTGCTTCCAGCTAGCGATTGAACGTGAAAAACTTTTCCATTCATAAAAAAACATATATTAGTAAAAATTTGCTTGACTAAAAAGATTTTTTTAGGCAAATTCTTTTTATCGGGGTTGTAGCTCAGTTGGGAGAGCGCTTGAATGGCATTCAAGAGGCCAGGAGTTCAATTCTCCTCAGCTCCACCAGATTTCAAAGGCGTATATGAACTAAGTTCTTACGTCTTTTTTTGTGCTGAAGTGACAATAACTATATCAGATTTTATAAGATTATTTTTTGAAAGTAATTATTATCGTCGTTATATTAGAGAAATAGTACAAGGAACAATGATAAATAATATGAAAGAAAATTATATTACAGAGTTTTTATTTCCTCTTCCATCACTTAGGGAACAACACGGCATAACACAAAAATTAAAAGAAATTTTTACTTTATGTGAGAAGATTTAATAATTTGTTCTTCTTCATGAATTTGGTCAATAATTTCTTTTTTACTTGTAAAAATAGAAGACAAACTTATTATATAAAATATGGAGTAACTGATTGAAATTAAAGGAATAAACTGAATTAATATTTTATTGATTATTTCAACAGAAAGTGTAAAGTAAAAGAATAGAACTAAAAAAGAATTTATTATAAAAGAAATTAAAAGATTATTTTTTTCTTTTTTTATATTATTATAAAGTGTGTTCATTAATTTATAGTTTTTAATTATTTCATAATTATATGTTGAGATATTACTAAATACTATTGAAAAAATGATTGAAGATATTGTATATGTAAAAATTACAATATTATTATTAAAAAATCTATCAAGTTGTAATTGAAAGTAACAACTAGGAACAATAATAGTAAGTAGAATAAGTGGGGTAATGAGAAACTTTATCATTTAATTTCTTGTATAAATTTTTTTAAATCTTTAAAAATATCTTTTTCATTTTCAATAGTGTCGTCATATTCACTAATTGTTTCTAAAAAAAAGTTTTTATTATTATTTATAATTTTTCCATAATTTGTATATAATCTTATATATTCAAATTGATCAATAAATTTATAAAGATAATTTTCATTTTCTTTTTGATTTTTAGGTATGTTAAAAACAATTTTTGAGTTTAATTTATTAATTATACCATTTGTTAAAGATGGAGAAAAAGCTCTTTTTAATGGCTCAGTTATAGAAGTATTAATAAGTTCCGATGAAGAAATTTCAATTTTTTTTATTCTAGAAAGTGGTAATTTTTTAATATTTCTTTGTAATGGAACTATAGTAAAAAAAGGAAAATTTAAAAAAATTTTAATAAAATCTATAAATCTATTAAGTTGATTTCTTTGAAGAGTCACCATTATAAGATCTTTGTAGACACAAAAATAGTAATGAGAAAAATAAGATATAGAGTTATTATTTTCCTCTTGTACTATGTTTTTTAATTCTAATTGTTTTTGTAAAAATTTACTATCATCTAAAGAATCAATAGTATTAATAACGTTAAAAGTTGTTATTATTCCTGAAATACAATTATCATCTAAATCATAATTAGAAAGTAAATCAATTTGTGAGTAGTCATTTGTAATATTAATATCAATAGCAGAATTATTTTTAAAATATATTGCATTATCTTTTATATTGTTGATTGTATCAATTTTATATTTAATTTGTTCAAATATTGTATTATTAATTGAAAGTAGTGGGTTATCAAATTCATAATATCTATAAGTTAATTTATTATTTTTCATAATATGCCTTTTTATCATTTTTTTATATATCTTATTATTAAAAATATAAAATGTAAATTGATAACATCATAAAAATATTACATCTTCAAGCAAGAAACAGGAACAATGAAAATATCATCTTCTCGTTTATAGGCGTAATTGCCTAGTCCTGTGAGTATCATTTTAAAGCTTGGTTGTTTCATTCTTGTTGTGTCAATATCTTTAGCAAGTTTGTTGAGAGTTGCAACGCCCTCGTTAATCAGAGTATCACCGCCGAGTTTTATTTCTATCAGTCCGTATGAACCATTGCGTAAATGAATAACAGCGTCACATTCCAAGCCTGACTTGTCACGGTAATGGTAAACATTTCCGTCCAGGACTTCTGCATAAATGCGTAAATCACGCAAGCACAGGTTTTCAAAAAAAAGCCCCATTGTATTCAAATCATTGATAAGGTCTTGAGGACCAATACCCATGGCTGCCGCTGCAATGGAAGGATCTGTGAAATAACGGGTATTGGACGTCCTGATTGCTGTTTTTGAGCGTAAATTCGGGTTCCACGCAGGACAATCTTCCACGACAAATATTTTTTTGAGAGCGTCAATATAAGAGCTTACTGTGGCGTCAGAAATGGTGTCTGCTTCACTTGTGCGGACATCTTCTTTGATAGTGGGAATCTTTGTTTGTGAACCAATAAAACGGGCATAAGACTGTAAGATTTTCTTTGTCCGTTCTGGATTTCTTTCAACATTATCAACCCTTGAAATATCCATATTCACAACTGCGTCATAATAATCAATGGCTTGCTGTAAGGCTATTTCCTGATTGCAGTCAAGAGCCTTAGGCCAGCCGCCGCGGCAGATAAGATATGCAATATCTTCAATCGTAAGCTTGTTTGTTCCGTCAATTTGTGCGTTGCCTGCAAAAAGTTCTTTTATTGATACACTTCCTGCACTTTCGCCAGACTCAAATAAACTCATGGGACGCATGGTCATTCGTGCAATTCTGCCGATACCTGTGTGGGATATGTCCGCCAAATCAGCAGGAACAGCAGAGCCGGTCAAAATAAATTGGTTGAACTCGTCACGCTGGTCAACTTCAAAACGCACAGCGTCCCATAGTTTAGGGGCAAGCTGCCACTCATCAATAAGGCGTGGCGTTTCACCCTGCAAGAGTTTACCAGGGGCAATATCCGCCATTTTGAGATTTTGATTTTTCGTTGCAGGGTCTTGCATGTAAAGAATACTGTTTGCAAACTGACTTGCAGTGGTTGTTTTTCCACACCACTTAGCCCCCTCAATCAGCACTGCACCTTTGCTCTGTAATCGTTTTTGTAAAATTATATCTGCAATTCTTGTCTTATATTTATGCATAACACTGCCTATCTAATGATTATTTTTATTTATCATACTTACTAATTAGATGTTTGGCAAGTTTTTATTATGCTGTTTGGCTAATTTTTATTATAGTAATTGGCAGTTTTTTATTGTACTGTTTGACAAAAAATTTTAAATATTATTGCTGGAAATTTAATATGTGCATTTATTTTATGTAAGTCAAAAAGAAACGATATATTTTTTTAGATTAAATGTTCCGAAATGTCGCAAATGCGATAGTATGAAAAAGAATAATGTGAAAAAAAGATATAAAATTGTTTCGTAAACTGTCAACCAATGATAATGAGGAAGAAACACTATGAGCGTATCACTGGTGCTGCGAAGAGGGGCAACGCTTCTTATTCCCTGTCTTATTTATTTGTTTTTTTTGGGAGAAGAAAATCATAAACTCCCGCTTTATTTTTCACTGACCGGTATGGCTGTGACTGCCTGGATGCTCAATGTTTTTCCGGCAATCGGCGTGGCCGCTCTTTTGACCTTTGCCTATATGCTTGCGGGATTGGCGGGACCTGAAGTTGTTTTCAAGCCCTGGACAACAGTTTTGCCCTGGCTTTCTTTTGCGGCAATTATTCTTGGAATTGCAATGGAAAAAACCAATCTGGCGAAACGGGTTGCTCTTTGGTGTATACGGCTTTCGGGCGGAAGTTTTAACGGGTTGGCTTTTGGCTTTATTTTGGGAGGGCTTTTGCTGGCTACCTTTCTTTCGTCCATATTGGCAAGAATGGTGATACTCTGTACCATTGCGGTGGGAATTATCGATGCCCTGAAAATAGACGGGAAATCCCGCATGTCTTCCGCATTGATTTTTATGGCATTCATTGCAGGAAGCGGTCCGCAGTTTTTGGTGATACATTCCAGTGAATCTAATCTTTGGGCTTTTGATGTGCTTTTTAAAGGAACGGACATTCATATGGATTTTTGGACGTATGCTTTGCAATGCACACCGTTTTCCGTGCTTTATACTATATCTTCCATGCTTCTGATTTATCTTGTGAAAGGCAAAGAAGTTCTTTCCGGGGAAGACCTGAAACTGTTTTTGAAACGTTCCTATGAGGAACTCGGACCTATGAAGGCAGATGAATACAAACTTTCCGTAATGTGCGTTTTGCTTATCGCCGGGTTTGTTTTTCAGCCTTGGACAGGCATAGACCCCGTATATTTCCTCTGCGTTCTTGCCATGTTCTGCTATATGCCCGGAATCGATATTTTGGACCCTAAGGAAATAAGCGGTCTTGGCATAATGTTCCTTATTTTTGTTACGGGATGTATGTCTATCGGTTTTGTGGGCGGTGCCGTCGGAGCCAATGCGTGGATTATCGGTCATCTTGTGCCTCTGCTTTCAGGCTGGAGTGAAAATGTTTCAGTGTTGATGTCTTATGTGGTTGGCGTCATCATCAATTTTGCCCTTACACCTCTTGCCGGTTTGGGCGCGATTACTCCGTCCATCGGAGAATTGGGCAAAGCCATGAATCTGAACCCTCTTCCCATATTTTACGCATTCAACTATGGATTGGATCAATATGTTTTTCCTTATGAAACCGTATACTTTCTTTATATTTTTGTAACGGAAAGAATAACGCTTCGCCATGTTGTACCTGCACTGCTTGTCCGCATGGTGCTGTGCGGTCTGTTGTTGGCTTTTGTCGCCATTTCTTGGTGGAAATGTATTGGTCTTATTTAGTAAAGGAGTTAATCATGAGTACAGATTTTTCCGTCAATCATTACGAAACGGATTTTCTCTGCATAGGCGGGGGGATTGCCGGACTTATGGCAGCTATCCGCGCAGCGGATTTGGGAATGCAGTGTACTGTTGTCGAAAAGGCTAATGTCAGGCGTTCAGGTTCAGGAGGTTTGGGAAACGATCATTTTATCTGCTATATTCCGGAAGTGCACGGGGATTATGAAACGTTTATCGACGATGTCCTGCGTCTGCAAAACGGCGACAGGCTCCGGCAGATGGGGGCGGACTGGGCAAGAAAATTCTTTTTCAAGACCAATGAAATCGCAAAACTTTGGGAATCATGGGGAATACCCATGAAATACAATGGGGAATATTATTTTGCGGGTCATTCTCTTCCCGGCAGAACCAGGGCTTTTCTGAAATATTCCGGCAGGGACCAAAAGCTTGTTCTCACCAAAGAAGCCCAAAAGCGTCATATACAAATCCATAACAGGCGCATGGCTTATGAGTTGCTGCATGATGAGAACGGAGCGGTCAAAGGTGCTGTTGCGGTCGATACCAGAGAAAAAGTCTTGCATGTTTACCGTGCGAAAGCCGTGCTTCTATCCACCGGTCTTGTGAATAATCTTTGGCCGTTCGGCAGGCAGTCCCATGTGGGAGCAACGCCCGATATGCTCAATCTGACTGCCGACGGACGTATGATGGCTTTTAAAGCGGGTGCCGAGCTTTGCAATTTGGAGCTGCCTTCCCTGCATTCAGGTATAAAGTATTTTTCCCGCAACGGTCAGGCAACATGGGAGGGGGTTCTGCGCGATGTGACAGGACGTCCCCTTGGACCTTTTTTGGAAAAACCGGAACCGCTTTACGGCGATATTACGATGGAAGTCCGTAAAGAACTGATAAAAGAAGCCAATCAAAGCGAACGCGGACCGATTTTTATGGATATGTATGGACTGTCCGAGGAACAGATGGACACCATGCATCATTGGCTTCGGCAGGAGGGCAATTATACGCTTTTGCGTCATTTTGAACAGGAAAATGTTGATCTTATGGATACAGCGGTGGAATTTGCGACCTATCCGCTGTTAATGCCTCCGTCCAGCGGCATTGCTTTTAATGCCGATTCCGAAACCAATGTGCCCGGTCTTTACGCGGCAGGCGACGAAGGATACGGAGGCATTGCCGGAGCTTGCGTGACAGGCTGGTGGGCGGCGGAAAGCGCCGATAAATTTATAAAAGGTAAGGAACGTTGTGATGTTTCCTGTTTTGAAGAAAGGATTGCCGAAATTTCCGAAAACTTTTCCGCAATGCTTGGCAGGGATAAGGGCGCGGACTGGAAAGAAGCTTTGCAGGCTCTTCAAAATATTACATGGGATTATTGCGGTCCGGTGCGCAGTGCCGCAAGCTTGGAACACGGTCTTTCCCATTTGCGCCGTGTGCGCCAGAAAGCCAGAGAAACGTTAAAGGCGGAAAATCCGCATGAGTTGGTGTTATGTCTTGGCATGCTTAATCTGTATGATCTTGCTGAACTTGTTTTTCTTATGGCAGATGAAAGAAAGGAAAGCCGCGGCTATCACAGGCGGGCGGATTATGTTTTGCCTGATCTCAGACTTAACGGTAAAAAACAATATATACGCAAAACCCTAAACAATGAAATTTGCATGACATGGAGATAGAGTATGCCTCCGGTAATTAATTCTGATTTATGTTTGAAATGCGGCAGTTGTGTGGATGTTTGCCCTATGGATGTGTTTTATGGTTCCAAAAAGGGGGAAATTCCCATTGTCACGTATCCTGAAGAATGTTGGCATGCCGAAGCCTGTGCCTTGCACTGTCCGGCAAACGCCATAGATTTCAGAATTCCTTTGACTATGGTCGTTCCCATAAAAAAACTTCATATAGAAAAAAGCTCATAGTACTTTGACATAAAAAGTCCTTTTGGGGACTTTTTATGTTTTTTCGGGATTTTTATGGCTGTTCCGCGTTATTTTGTACTGTCGATACTGTTCTTGAGTTATGCTGTCGGAGGCGGAGGTATGGTTGCTATGAAACTCGCCCTTGCTTCCTTTGCTCCTGCTCATATTGCTTTGGCTAGAGTTTTTTTTGCAGGCATATTTTATCTGCTGCTTTAAAAAAATGGTATCGTATTCCTTATCAAAAAGGCGATTGGAAATATTTGGCAAGCATAGGGATTTTTGACCCCGGACTTTTTTTTCTTTTACAGTCTTTTGCTATGAAGTATACCACGGCTTCTCAAGGCGGGGCTATTGCCGCTAGCTATCCCGTCATCACGGCTGTTATGGCACGTATTTTTCTAAAAGAAAAAATAAATCCGCTTACAATCTTTGCCATATTTGTATGTACGGTAGGTGTTGTCGGAAATGCGTTTTTTGCTTCCGTTGGTTCTGAAGCATTAAATCCGGTACTTGGAAACAGCCTCGTTTTGCTTGCTATGTTTTTTTCTTCCTGTTATGCGGTTTGTGCAAGAAAATTGGCTGGTAGGTATCCGTTACTTAGTATTGCTGCCATTCAAACTCTTGGAGGAATGTGCATATTTTTGCCTTTGGCTTTATGGACGCCTTTTTCACAAAAAATCATTCCGCAGGCTTTATGGTCTATGGGGTATTTGGGGCTTTTTGCGGGGCTTTTTCTTTATTTGGCTATAAATTATGCGTTGCAGCATATACAGGCGGGTACTGTGGCTTTTTTTAGTAACCTCATTCTGCTGTTTGTAATTGTTTTTTCCTATTTTTTGTTGGATGAGCGGCTGACGGCGGTGCAGGGTGTTTGTCTGCTGCTGACTGTCGGCGGTGTGTGTCTGGCAATTTACGGACAGAAAAAATAACAAGTCTGTGCAAGATGTCGGAAGCTCTTTCGTATATTTTGCAATTAAAGCCTGTGTGTTGGGGAAGAAGCCAAAACCGAAAATGCCATATAATTTTTGTGGAAAAGTTAATAAATGCGTCTTTGTTTTGTGATATTGTTACAGCTCTATAAAATTTTTGTTAGGAGGTATTTTCAGATTATTTAAACCGGAACGTTTCCGCATGATATCCATAATAATTTATTAAAAATTATATGTTGTTGTCGCTTCAGCAAAAAAAAGACTTCAAGAGAATACATCGAAGTCTTTTTTTTGAAAAACTAAAAGAAGTTTTAATCTGATAATTAAAATTTCTTTTCGGACGTTTCTTATTTTTCTTTCTTTTTACGGGTTTTAAAGGAATTTTCAGCGAGCCAGCCGAGTTCGTGCAGCTCCGCATCCACGGTATGGAAAAGGGTGTTTTTAGGGAAATTGCCGGCTTTTGTGCGTTTTCCCGCAGGAATACCCGTTAAGAGTTCCAACGCCTCTGTGACGTGGCTTACGGGGTAAATGGCGAATAAGCCTTGGGCAACGGCATTTCTTACTCTTTCATTGAGCATAAGGTGTTCGATATTGTCTTTTGGAATAATGACACCTTGTTTGCCAGTGAGTCCGCGTTGTTCGCAAAGTTTGAAAAATCCTTCGATTTTGCGGGTAACCCCGCCAACAGCCATGATGTCGCCCGCTTGGCTGACCGCGCCTGTCATAGCAAGGCTCAGGTTGATAGGGGTTTTTGATATTGCGGAAAGCAGCGCCACAAGTTCGGCTCCGGATGCGGAGTCCCCTTCAATGCCGTTATAGCTTTGTTCAAAGCAAAGACTGCCGGTTAACACAAGAGGTTTATTATGGGCGAATTGGTCAACCAAATAGCTTTTTAAAATCATCATGGCTTTTGTATGTATCGGTCCAGCCAGTTCCGACTCCCTTTCCAAGTCGATAATGCCGCCGTGCCCAACGCCCACGGTGCAGGAAATTTGGTGCGGCAAGCCAAATTCAAATTGTCCCGCATAGGTAACGGATAAGCCGTTGACTCTGCCCACAGCATATCCTGAAGTCTGGATTTTTATCATGTCCCTGTCATATTCTTCCATAAACAATTCTTCAATATACGCGGAACGATACATTTTTTCTTGATATGCTTTATGGATATAGTCTTTCGTGACTGTTTCCCTTTGCTCCATTTCGGCAAGGGCGGATGCTTCAATCATGGTTTCCCGGATAAGCGGAAATTTAAGCGATATTTTCGTGTGGTCTTCGCATAACAAGGTTGAATAATCAACCAATGCCGCCAAAGCCTCTTTGTCGAAAGGGAGCAAGTCCGCCTCGTTGACAATGTGCGCGATGTTATGCAGCCAAGCCCTGATATTCGATATTGTTCTGTCTGTGTCTATGCTCATTTGAGCTTTTATTTTGAAAAGTTTGGAAAACCTGTCGTCATTTTCCAGCAATGTTTCATAGATTTGGTCAGTTCCGATGAGAATAACTTTCAAATCCAAGTCAAAAGCGTCGGGAGAGAGTGTTTTGGTTTTGATAAGTTCGTTGCTGTCGTCTTCGACTTTGCTTTTATTGGCGCGAAGGACACGCAGCAAACCGTCCCAGGCGCTTGGGTGTGCAAGAATATCCTCGATATGAAAAGCTAAAAAACCGCCGTTTGCTTTATGAACGGAACCGGCTTTAATTAACGTGAAATTCGTTGACAACGCCCCCATTTCCGATTCCCGTTCAATGCAGCCGAGCACATTGAAAAAGGTCGGGTGGCTTTCAAAAATAATGGGAGCTCCTTTTATTTCGCTGTTATCGACAAAAAGATTGAGCTCATAGCGTGATGAATTGTCTTGAGCCGTCGGAAGGACAGGGGAGGACAATTCAGCGAGGCTGAGGGGGATCGTTCCTTCTTTGACAAGGAATAAATCCATATTTTCAAGCATATCCTTATGCATGTTGTCAAAGAATTTGTTGACGCTTTCTTGGTATATTCCGGCATTTTTACAAAATTTTTCTTGAAACGGGATGAAATATTTATGCAAAACGTCTGTCATCACTTCTTTTTCAAGATCTTTTTGATTTTGTTTGAAATCACGTTCCGCTTTGCTCAATTTTTTGATGACGGTGGTCATGGTGTGGAGCAAGTGGTCACTTTTTCGTTTGATTTCAGAGCGGATATTGACGTCTAAAAGTTCAAATTCCTCATCGTTCAGCCTTTTTCCTTCAACTAAAGGATAAAGGGTTAAACTGCCTTGCTCGTCAATATCCAGATTAAAGCCTTGCTTTTCGGCAATAGTATCCATTTCTTTAATAAAATGTTCACGGATTCTTTGAAAATTGGATAAAATCGTTTGCCGTTTTTTTTCATAGGCTTCTGTTTCAAAGCGCAAAGGAATTTCTTTTTTGATCTGCTGTAAAATTTTGGCAAGTTCCGATTTTAAAATTTTTCCTTGCCCCGCGGTGACTTTTAACAGAATAGGACTGTCTGTATCTTCAAAATTGTTGACATATAACAAATCAGGAGGTGTTTCTTTTTTTTGGGCTATGGGCTTTAAAAAATTATACAGCATATAGCCTCTGCCAAGGTCGTTTTCCCCTGCCAAATAAATATTATAGCCGTTATCTTTTATGTTGACGGCAAGATTTAAAGCATTGACAGCCCGAGGTTGGGAAAAATCTTTCCGTAATGATTTAGGAATATCATCACTTGTTTCCCAGGGAATTTTGTTCGCATCCAAGGAAGAGTGCAGTTTTTCAGCCGCTAAGGGAAGAATTTTAGCCATGATTGTCCCTGTCTATTGGTTATACAAGCGTTCAAGAATTTCTTTTCCGCCATTGTTCAAAACAAGCTGCGCAAGGTTTTCGCCAAGCGCAATGTGATTGCCGATTTCGTCTTCCAAGCTGTACCGGATGATTTTGCTTGCATCGGGTTCTGCAACAAGCCCTTCCAATACTAAGGTCTTACCCTTTAATTGCGAATGGGCGGCAATGGGAACTTGACAGCCTCCGTCAAGTTTTTTGAGGAAAGCCCGTTCCGCTTCGACACAGATTTTTGTTTCGGCGTGATTGAGAAATGCTATCATTTCAAGAATATCGCTTCTTTTTTCATTTACTTCAATGCCTAAGGCTCCCTGTCCGCAAGCAGGCAAAAATTTCGGCGCCGTGAGGGGAATTTGATGTGGGACACTTAAATTTAAGCGTTTAATTCCCGCTGCAGCAAGAATAATGGCATCATATTCGCCTGAAAGCATTTTGTTTATACGGGTTTGCACATTACCGCGAAGCATTTTTACGGATAAATCGGGGCGAAGCGCCAAAATTTGGGCTTGGCGGCGCAGACTGCTTGTTCCGAGTACGGCGTTTTGGGGAAGTTCTTCCACGGACGCATAATTTTTGGAGAGAAAAACATCGTATCTGTCTTCCCGTTCCGGAACAGCGCCCAAAACCAAGCCCTGCGGAAGTTCCATAGGCACGTCTTTCATGCTGTGAACAGCCAAATCCGCAGAGCCATTAAGCAATGCGTCTTCTATTTCCTTGACAAAAAGCCCTTTTCCGCCGACTTTTGCAAGCGGAACATCTAAAATGATGTCGCCTTTTGTTTTTATGATGTTTAATTCGACTTCTAAGTCTTCGTATTGCCGGCAAAGCAAGTCTTTAATATGGTTTGCCTGCCACAAAGCCAATGCGCTTCCTCGGGTGGCGATGATGATTTTTTTCATTGATAGTCCTTACGTGTTCAAATATTAATGCCCGCAAGTAGCGCAAGAGCCGCCGGAACAGCCCGCACAGCCGCCGGAGGAAGATTGGGCAGGCATTGACGGAATATCTGCGCCGGAACTGGAATTTTTATTTCTGCAAGGTCTTGAAATGAGCTTTTCGGTCTTTGGGCTTGAGCAGTGCGGACAAGAAGGTAATTCTGTTTGAGAAAAAACAAGTTCTTCAAATTGGGTATCACAGTCCAAACAATGAAATTCATAAAGAGGCATATATATAACTCCCAAATTTTTTTATGATAATAAACGAAATTATTTTAATTTACAATATTAACTTCAAGCGTTAAAAAAAATAATAAAGATATTGACAAACACTATTATTAACCAATAATTAATACTAAAAACAAGAGGAAAAACTATGCGCTATTTGATTGTGACGGTAAGTTTTGTTTGTTCATTGTTTGTAGCTTCAGCCCATGCTTTTGACGAAAATTTGGAGTTTATGAATGTTACGCTGCCGCTTGGCTGGAGCGTTGCGGAATCCGATGCGGACCATGTTGTTTTTGAAACCAGAAACCAGGAAGCGAGTTTTGTCTATAAAAAAGTTCCGGTTCATTATGTGACTTTGGAGACCTATTCCCGCGCCTTAATGAAAGCCTATGTGGGCTATAATTTTAAAAAACGCACCGAGTCCATTTATTATTTTGAATATTTGCACGGCGATAAGCGTGCATGGACGTTGGTAACGTATTTTAAAGGACGCAAAGATACTTTTGCAATTCAGACAGGAATAGGGGAAAGTTCCGATTTCATTTCCATTATGGAGTCCATAGAACTTAAATAAATTACAAAATTGTAAAAAAAATATATTCATACGATAGTTTTTCCTGTATGGTTTGAATGCGTTCATAAAAAAAGTTTCCTGCGGTTCATATTTTTATGGACAATGATTGGCAATTATTTTATATTGACCGCAGTTGAGGGGATTTTTCAATTTTGAAAAATTATTTTGTATAACATTAACGTTACTTGTTTTGGAGTTGAAATGAAAAAGATTTTATCTTCAATGTTTCTTGCTTTATCTTTGATTGCCGGTCAAGCTCAGGCTGCTGATGACGAAACCATTGTGATTGCCACTAACCCAACATGGCCGCCAATGCAGTTTATCGACATGGATAAAAACATTATCGGCTTTGAAGTTGATCTTCTTAATGCGATTTGTGATGCTGCAAATCTCAAATGCACATGGAAAAATGCTGCTTGGGAAGGTATTTTCGGTGAAATTGAATCTCACAATGCTGATGTTATCGCTTCTTGCGTAACCATTACTGAAGCCCGTCAAAAGAAATATCTTTTCTCCGAACCGGTATACAATATGTATCAAGCTCTCGTTGTTCCTACCGATAGCCCTATCGCAAAGCCCGAAGACCTTAAAGGCGGAAAACGCGTGGGTATCCAAATCGGAACGACAGCTATCGAAGCTTTGAAAAAAATCGATGCTGATTATGAAATCGTAACATATGACGAAGTCGGTCTCGCTCTTGAAGATTTGGCTAATGGACGTCTTGACGCCGTTATGTGCGATGACCCGGTTGCAAAATTTTATGCAAGTCAAAAAGAAGGGTATAAAGGCAAGATGAAAATCGCATTCTCCAGCACTGACCCTGAAGTTTTCGGTTTCTTGGTATTGAAAGACAATACCGCTCTTATGGATAAATTGAACGCCGGTTTTAAAGCAATCAAAGAAAACGGCAAAGAAAAAGAAATCCTTACCAAGTGGTTCGGTGAATTTTAATTCTTGCTTGTAATAAAAATTGAAAAAGCGGCTTCTTTCGATGCCGCTTTTTTTATATGCAGTAAGGTGCTGCCCTGCAAAATCAAGAGCACTGTTGTATGCGCAGGAATTTCGATTGATGGTTTTTCATGTATGAACATGCTTTTATTGAAATTGGATTTTTATTGCAATTATCGGCAATTCAGGAGTTAAAATCCGGTTTAATTAACTTGTATTAAATTTAGAGTTAGAATAAGATTATTAAAATATGTTTAAAGCCGTTTGAACTGAAACAGGATTTAAACCAAATAATAGTATTATAAAACAAAGATAAATCGGTATGAATAAATTTATAACAACTGTTGTCTTATGCGGAGGAAACGGAACAAGGCTTTGGCCTCTCAGCCGTGAGCTTATGCCTAAACAGTTCATAAAATTTTTCAATCAAGGTTCTTTGTTTCAAAAAACAATACGGCGGAATGAACTTTTTTCCGAAGAAACAATTATCATTTCCAATAAAGATCATTATTATTTAATACAAGATCAAATAACGGAAAATTGTAATGCCGTAAATCATATATATATATATATTGGAAACAATCCCCAAAAATACGGCTGCGGCACTGGCTTTTGCATGTTTGGCTGTTGATCCGGAACGTGTTTTATTGGTCACTCCCAGTGATCATCTGATTAAAAATGATGAGCTGTATGTTGAAGCGGTAAAAAAAGCGAAAACAATTGCCGAACAAGATTTTTTGGTGACATTCGGTATAAAGCCCGTTTATCCTGAAACTGGGTATGGATATATTGAAATTGCTGAAAATTATGCTGTGCGGGCTTTTCTTGAAAAACCGACGCAAAATGCGGCTGAAACATTAATAAAAAATGAAAATATTTTTTGGAATTCCGGAATTTTTTGTTTTAAAGCAAAGACGTTGCTTGAAGAATTAAAAAAATACGCTCCGGATGTGTATGAAACTTCTGTTATCGCTTTTAATGCTTGTTTGAAAAATGATAATACGTATCGCTTACCCGTGGAAGAAGTCAAGCAAATTCCTGAAATAAGCATTGATTATGCCGTTTTTGAAAAATCGGAAAAAGTGAAATGTATTCCGGTTCAATTTGACTGGTCGGATTTAGGCGGTTTTGAAGCTTTATATAAGGAGTTTCAAGCAGACAATGAAAATACCGCCCATAATGTGAATCAGATAGCTATTAATTCGGCTGGCAATTTTATTTATCTCGCTCCTGAGAATAAAAAAGTCATCGCAACAGTTGATGTCAATGATTTGATTATTGCCGATACCGGTGACGCTCTTCTTGTCGCTCCTTTGAAATCATCGCAAAAAATAAAACAGGTTGCTGAAAAAGTAAAACAAATTTCGTCATTGCACAGGGAGCATAAAATTACGCACAGACCATGGGGAACATATACCGTTTTGGAAAGCAGCGATGGTTATAAAATAAAGAAAATCGTTGTTGCTCCCGGCAAACGGTTATCGCTGCAAAAACATTTTCACAGGAATGAACACTGGATAGTCGTAAGCGGTACGGCAACCGTGCAAATCGGGGATAAAACAAGTTTAGTCCGTCCGAATGAATCCATTTATATCAAAATGGGCGAACTGCACAGATTAAGCAATGAAGGGCTTGTTCCGGTGGTTATCATTGAGGCGCAAGTGGGCGAATATACGGAAGAAGACGATATAGTCCGTTTCGATGACGATTATATCCGATAGAAAGGAAATGAGATGGAAAAACAAAAAGTAGCATTAATAACCGGAGTGACAGGTCAAGACGGAGCGTATCTTGCTGAATTTCTTTTAAATAAAGGATATGTTGTTCATGGGATAAAACGCCGTGCTTCTTCGTTCAATACGGATAGGATAGACCATTTATTGTCTGACAGCCATAAAATCGATGTTAAATTTTTCCTGCATTACGGCGATATGACGGATTCAATGAATTTAACAAAAATCATTCAGGAAACGCAGCCGGATGAAATTTACAATTTGGCGGCAATGAGCCATGTTCACGTGTCTTTTACAACGCCTGAATATGTGGCTAATGCGGACGGTATCGGCACGTTGAGAATTTTAGAGGCTGTGCGTTTTTTGGGTTTGTCAGAAAAAACCAAAATTTATCAGGCTTCAACTTCCGAATTGTTCGGTAAGGTTCAGGAAACTCCGCAAAAAGAAACAACTCCTTTTTATCCGAGAAGCCCGTATGCGGTGGCGAAATTATATGCATACTGGATTACGAAAAATTATCGTGAAGCTTATAATATGTTCGCATGCAACGGAATATTGTTCAATCATGAAAGCCCTATTCGCGGTGAAACTTTTGTAACGCGTAAAATCACCTTGGCGGTATCTAAAATCGCAGCGGGTTTGCAGGATAAATTGTATTTGGGCAACCTTGATGCAAAACGTGATTGGGGACATGCCAAAGATTATGTGAAAATGATGTGGATGATTTTGCAGGCTCCAAAACCGGACGATTGGGTAATTGCAACAGGCAACACAAGCTCTGTGCGGGATTTTTTGATTTTGGCTTTTCGGTATGTCGGAATTGAGCTTGAATTTAAAGGCTGCGGGGTTGATGAAAAAGCGTATGTTGCGTCTTGTTCCAATCCAAAGTACCAAGTTCCGGCAGGAAAAGAAGTCGTCTGCATTGACCCTGCGTATTTCAGACCCACGGAAGTCGATTTTTTGCTTGGCGACCCTGCCAAAGCCGAAAAGGAATTGGGCTGGAAAAGAGATTACTCATTAAAAGAGCTTGTCGATGATATGATGAAAAGTGATTTGGAAATCGTTAAAAAACATAATTATTTAAAAAGCGGCGGTTTTGTGTTAAAAAGTTATTTCGGAGAATAAGATGGCTTTTGATTTTATTATTGAAGAATCACAGGAAATCAAAGGGGTTCATATCATAACTCCCAGCATATCCGAAGATTTAAGAGGAAATATCTGGACCTCTTTTTATCAGGAAGAAATTGAACAATTGCTTCCCGCCGGCTTGCATTTTAAACACGACAAGTTTTCCCAATCGCGGCAAAATGTTTTACGCGGCATACATGGTGATTTCAAGACCTGGAAATATGTGACTTGTGTTTTTGGCGAAATTCATCAGTATGTTGTCGATTGCAGGAAAAATTCTCCGACCTATCTGAAATGGCAGGAGTTTTTGATCAACAAGGATAATCAAAAAATAATCCTTATTCCGCCAAGCATGGGAAACGCATATTATGTGACAAGTGAATATGCCGTTTATCACTATAAATGCGCTTATGAAGGAGAGTATATCGACGCCGGCGAGCAATTTACCTTTGCGTGGAATGACAAGCGGATCGGTATTGCATGGCCTGCACCCAATCCCGTTTTGTCCGACAGGGATATGCTTGCGGCTGTGAAACAGAGAAAAGGAAACGCATTATGAAAGAAATCAAACTGAATGATATTGTTTTTGCAAAGCATATAACGGCTGAGGATTGGGAAGCAGGATTAAAATTTTATTCCGCTGATGATGATTTTATTCAAGTCGGTTCATGGAATTACGATAAAGGCAAAGAGCTTTTGGCGCATACTCACAATACCGTTGAAAGAATTGTGCAAAGAACGCAGGAAGTCCTTTATATCCGCAAGGGAAGAATAAAGGCAGACATTTATGATTTTGAAGATAAAAAAATTGCGGAGTTTGAAGCAGCTGAAGGTGATGTTGTCGTATTGCTATGGGGCGGACACGGATATTCCGTCCTGGAAGATAATACGCAGGTTTTAGAAGTGAAAACTGGTCCTTATGTCGGTGCGGAACTGGACAGGAGGAGAATATAGTCATGTATTACTCCCGTGCCGAACTTGTGGATATGGGATTTAAAACATTGGGTGAAAATGTTTTTATCGATAAACGTACTCCGATAGATTTTCCTCATAAAATATCGCTCGGCAATAATATAAAAATCGGCAGTTTTTGTATTTTATCCGGAAATATTGTTCTGAAAGACAATGTATTGCATATGAGTAAGAAGTACAGGTCGGATAGCCTTAATTTTTATAACGCTGAAATGCTGTGGGGAAGATGAGGAGTTAATTTGGTATGGAAGAAAATAATTCATTAAAAGTTATCATATTTTCAACACAACATGGCGGGCACGGAATTTTGGCGATCGAAAAATTGCTGTCTTCAGGTTTTTTTATTGATAATTTATATGTTGTTACGGAAAATAATGCTAAAAATGAAATGTTAATTAATTTTCTGAAATTATATCAAATTAAATATCAATGTTATGAGAAAACGGCTTTTGATTTTGCTGAAATCGTGAAAAAATTAAACGGGGTTGATATTATTGTAAGCGTTGTGAATAGGATTATAATAAAAAGCGACTGGACAAAACTTTGCACACTGGGCGCAATGAATTTACATCCCGGTTTGCTGCCTTTTTATAAGGGATTTTTTTCCATTCCATGGGCTATTGTCAATAATGAGGAATATGCCGGCTGGTCTTATCATTACATCACAGATGAAATTGACGGCGGAAACATTATTTTAGCGGATAAGGTTAAAATCGCTGCAAATGATAACTCATTTACACTGCATTTTAAAGTGCATTTGGATGCCATCAATCATATAAGCAACGCCATAGAACTGTTAAAACAAAAAATAAAAGGAAGGAAGCAAAAGGAAGAAGGAAATTATTATAAAGTGCTGCCGAATGAGGGATACCTTGATTTATCATGGTCCGATGAAAAAATACGCTTATATGACAAGGCATTCTTTTTCCCGCCATTTTTTTATTCTCTCATTAAACAAAATGACCAGGATATTATTGTTAATGATATTGAGATGTTATTGAACAACATAGATACAGAGAGAGAGAGAGAGAGAGAGGAAATTCTGCTGATCATTCTTGAGTATTTTTTTCTTGCTTGGGCAAAGAAAACGGCTTTTATACGTACCGTTGGATACTGAAACTATAAAATTGTGAAGGAGAACAGAGTATGAATATTCATTTAGGCTGCTGGCATAGGAACATTTCGGGATTTATCAATGTCGATTTATGCGATATGCCGCATATCCATTATAAATCAAGCATTGATAAGCTGCCCATGTTTGAAGATAACTGTGCGGATTTGATTTATTCAAGCCATTCACTTGAGTATTTTGACAGAGTGCAGGCGGCTGATGTGCTGTCTGAATGGAACAGGTGTCTGAAAGTCGGCGGAATATTGAGGCTGGCGGTTCCGGATTTCGATAAACTGATTGAAGTGTATAAAAAAACAGGTGATATAACCAAAATTTTGGGACCATTATACGGAAGAATGGAAATAACTTCTGTGAATAATGAAAAAATGTGTTTGTATCATAAAACCGTATATAATTTTGATTCATTGTCCGAAGTATTGGCAAATGCGGGATTCGGCAATATTCGCAAATATGATTGGAGAGAAACGATCCATAAGGATTACGATGATCATTCTCAAGCATATTTTCCTCATATGGATAAAGAAAACGGCTTATTGATAAGTTTGAATGTCGAAGCTGAAAAATTATAGGGGATTGTTATGGATTTTATAATGCAAATGCGTCCTTGGTTCGGTGAGGAAGAAAAAAACGCCGTTTGTGCGTATATGGAAGAAGATGGGTTTATCACGGAATTCAAGCGTACGGAAAAATTTGAAAAAATGATTGCGGAATATACAAAAGCCAAACATTGTATTGTTGTTAACAATGGCACGGTCAGTTTGACTTTGGCTGCGATGGCATGCGGCATTGCTGCCGGTGACGAGGTTTTGGTTCCGAATTATACCATGATTGCGACCCCTAATTCCGTAAAAATGTTCGGAGCGGTTCCTGTTTTTATCGATGTGGAAGAAGAAACGCTTTGCATGGATTTGGAAAAAGCGGAACAAGCGCTAACAGCTAAAACAAAAGCATTGATTTTGGTCACCGCCAATGGACGTTATCCCAAAGCCGGTATCGGCGCCTTTGTAAATTTTTGCAAAAAAAATAATCTTATATTAATTGAAGATTCCGCTCAATCCTTGGGTTCTTGTTATCCTGACGGACAGCATATGGGCACGGTCGGGCAAGTCGGAAGTTTTTCATTTTCCGCACCTAAAATTATTTCAACAGGTCAAGGCGGGGCTTTAATTACAAATGATGATGAAATAGCGTATAAACTCCGCAGACTGAAAGATTTCGGACGAAGCGGGGGAGGAAATGATTTTCATGACAGCATAGGATATAATTTTAAATTTACGGAATTGCAGGCTTGCATCGGTATTGAGCAAATGAAAAAAGTTTCAAAGCGGGTTGAACGTAAAAAAGAGATATATTCATTATATAAAAAAGGACTTGCCGGAATACGGGGAATAAAGCTTTTTGAACAGGATATCGAACATACTGTTCCTTGGTTTTATGACTGCATTTGTGATAAGAGAGATGAGTTGCAAACGTTTTTGAAAGAAAAAAATATCGGGACGCGCCTTATGTACGGTCCTATCAACAAACAAATTGCATATCAGGTTTCAGGGGAGCATAAGGTTTCTGAAACGGTTGGAAAAAAGGGCTTATGGCTGCCTTCTTTTGCGCAGTTATCCGATAAGCAGATTGAATATATTTGTATTTCAATCAGAGAATTTTATGATACTGGGAATAGGTAAATTTAAAGAATACGTATCAGTGGGATAATATGAATATATTTAAAACGCCAAAGAAAAATAAAAGCTTTTTTTCAGAAGAACAGTATAAAAAAAATATTAATAACGGCAAATTAAGATTTATTGAAAAGAGAGGCGACGGTTTTGGAGCAAGAATGGTTTCATTATTAAATGCCATGTATTGCTCTAAAAAATTTCATATACCCTTTGCTTTCGTATGGTTTGGAGATGAAAAGCTGAATGCTTTTTGCAGGACGAAACAGGTTGATAATAATCGATTGGTCGGAATATCGGTTGGAAGTCCGGAGGAAGTTTTTACGGAAAATTTTATCCGTAATTATTGTATTTCCGATGATGGTTCCAATGAAGAAATCATCAAGATGAAAGACTGGGTATATTATTTTGAACCATACCGGGATATTGCAGATTTTTGTTTTGATGATTTGCTGTACTATGAGTGCCGGTCTCCTTTAGGCTGGAATATGCCTCCCATTTTTTTGCCTGACGTATTCCAAGATATTAATAAGAATGATTATAAACGTGTTTGCAAAGAATGTTACCGTGAGATTGAATTTTCTGACGAAATAAAAGGCATAATTGAAAAGGTGGACACGGCGGTATCTGATAAAGGAAAATTTATTACGATACATGTTCGCACCGGTGATATTGTTTATTCTGTGCCTTGGCCCATGTATTTAAGAAAAGCGCTGATTGCTGAATTGGTAGTTGAAGTTATTATTAAAGAACTTCCTCATAACAATGTTGTTGTCTTGGGCGATGATATTACCAGCTTGGAAAGGATAATCCAATTTTCCCGTCAAATTATGCAGGAAAATAATATTGATTTCGGTAACCATTCTATATTATTGGCAAAAGATTTAATTGAAAACAACACGTATGAAAATGTGTTGTTAACGTTTTATGACAGTTATGTCCTTTCAAAAGGGGAAAAACTCTTTATATCCTCTTGGAGTTCTTTTGCTTTTTTCCCTTCGCTCATATCGGATACGGACGATGTCTTTTCCTGTTACAATTATTTTTCCGCACAAGAACAATATGATATCATATTGAAATATATTGAAAGACTGGATTTGCACCCGCTGCAGCGTTCTTTTTCGTATTATCATCTGATGCAGTTGTCGAAAGAGCTTGGAAAATCTTTTGAGGAACAGTTAATATTTGCGAATAAAATGGTATCGTTATCTTCGTTAAATGTTACAAAAGCGGTTTATGCATTTTTTCTTATTGAACATAGAAAATTTAATTTGTTTTATGATTTTGTCGAAGCATTATCTTCGGAAGAATTGGAAGGAATGCTCAAATTCGCCATAATTCCATGGAATTCCAATTGCTACCGCATGAATGTATTTAAACGGTTTTGCTTGGGAATATTTACGGCGGATAACGCGCGTAAAGCCCGTTTGCTTCATACGATAAAAAAGAAACTTTCTGCGCAGGAAAAAGAATGGTTCAATCAAATGTATAAAACAATCTTTTTCAGATTACATCGTTATATTTGGTTCAATAAAAAACTGCATTGATTATTGTATCAACAAGTTTAGCTGTGTTGTATCTGCGCTAATTCCAAATTTAACAAGTCATATCATCTGGTTTTATAATCAGAAATGGATAATCCGCGGTATTGGTATATATACGAACAGGTTCAATAGTCATACGCGCTGTGCCGGAAAAATTATTTTTTTTCGCTTGCTTTGGTATTCATTCCATATTTGAAATAGGTTTCAAATTCACCCACAAGGTGATGGGAGAGCAGTTCCACCAGAGTGTCTATTGAGGGCGGTTTTATGGTATCGATATTGGTATCGGGATAAAAAACGGGATAATCCCGCAAAAAACCAAGTGCCGTGTTGACAATCATGAAAGCGCTGAGCCTTGCCCGTGAGGGATTGATATTGTTCGTCGCTTTGTTGATCAAAATTTCAATATTGGTGATGAGCGGTAAAAAAACATCTCGGTAACCCGATATGCTATGGATGTTTTTTTCATTCATGTCTTGCAGCAGCAAAAGAGCATGCCCGGCGACTTGTTCCATTCCGGAAAATTTAATCGCCAACGCATTGATTTCATGGGTCAATGCTTCAAAAAGATCTTTTCCAGCCATATTTGTTTCGGCAAGGTTTTTCAAATTCTGAACGGAAGGGCTTAACATTTCTATAAGGCGCATTTTCACACGCTTGATGGCTGCTTCATATAGCCCTTGCTTGCCGCCGAAATGGAATGTGATTAAACCAAGATTACACTGCGCAGCTTCCGCAAGCGCGCGGGTATTGGTTGCTTTATAGCCATTTTGCCCGAAAAGCCGGATTGCTTCAATAACAAGTTTTTCTCGTGTCGCTTCACCTTTCAGTTTGCGTTGGTCGGTTATTTTTGTTTTGACTTGGTTTGTTTTCATAGTGAGTCCAAATGCAGAGAAATTGTTATTTTGTAAAAAATAGTTTTTTTCTCAAATAATGTCAATAAAATAATGTTAAACAATATTGTATTATTGCAAAAAAAAGATAATTGGTATAGAATAACTAAATAAAGGATAATCGTATGCAAAAAAATAATAACGCTCAAGAATTATTAGAAATAATTAAAAATTCCAAACATGTTGCCGTGCTTACCGGGGCGGGAATTTCCACGTTGTCCGGAATACCCGATTTCAGGGGCGTTGGGGGTTTGTATTCACGCAAAGATATAGATGCCAATAAGCTTTTTGATATTCATTATTTTAAAAAAGATCCGGCTTATTATTATAAAAATTCACGTGATTTTTTATATGAAAGCGCCGCAAGACCGAATATCGTGCATGAAAGTTTGGCGAAATTGGAAGAAAAAGGCTTGATAAAAGCTGTCATTACGCAGAATATCGATTTATTGCACCAAAAAGCAGGCTCTAAGACCGTTTTTGAATTGCATGGTTCCCCTAAACAACACTACTGCTTGTCATGCGGTAAGGAATTTGATTTCGACACCGTTCTTTCAATGCTTCAAAAGGTCGATGTGCCAATGTGTCCGGACTGCGGGGGAATTTTAAAGCCCCGCATTGTGTTTTTCGGTGAATCGCTGCCGGAATATGATTTGGACAATGCGGAATACCATGCCAAAAAAGCTGATTTCTTACTGGTGCTCGGTACGAGCTTAACGGTTTATCCTGCCGCCGCAATTCCCGAAATCACGCATAGGTCCGGCGGAAAACTCGGAATTGTCAATGCTTCGTCAACCTATGTCGATAATGCCTGCGTGTTTAAAGCTGCTGATTTGGGCAGTATTTTTGAAGAACTTAATGTTTTGCTTTAATAAAATTTTATAAAGGATTTGGTATGAACACTTTAACCCCCCGTGAAATTGTTGTTGAATTGGATAAATATATTGTAGGGCAAGAACAAGCTAAAAAAATGGTCGCCATTGCGGTTAGGAACCGCTGGCGCAGACAAAAGCTCGAACCGCAAATGCGTGACGAAATCGCTCCTAAGAACATTATTTTAATGGGACCGACCGGTGTCGGCAAAACGGAAATAGCAAGAAGATTGGCAAAGCTTACCGGTGCGCCTTTTGTAAAAGTGGAAGCGACTAAATATACCGAAGTGGGCTATGTCGGACGTGACGTTGAGTCCATGATACGGGATTTGCTTGACATCGGCATAAAACTTATCCGTGATGAAGAAACGCAACGGGTTAAAGCGCAAGCGGAAAAAGCCGCTGAGGAACGTCTTTTGGATTTGCTGCTGCCCCATAACCCCAGCGAGGGGAGCCGCGAAGCGACACGCGAAAAGCTTCGTAATTTATGGCAGTTGGGACATTTGGATAATCATGAGGTTGAAATTGAAGTCAAGGAAACTTCTCCGCAAATTGATATGTTCGCCATGCCCGGCATGGATCAGATCGGCGATCAGATTAAAACGCTCATGGGCAAAATTTCCCCTTCAAAAACGCAGCGGAAACGCGTAAGGACAAAAGCCGCTTTTGATATTTTGCTGCAGCAGGAATCAGACAAGCTTATTGACGAAGATAAAATGATTGAAGCCGCCAGGGAACGTGTGGAACAAAGCGGCATTGTTTTTATCGATGAAATCGATAAAGTTGCGAGCTCCGCCAATTCGCAAAGAAGCTCCGAGGTTTCTCGTGAGGGCGTGCAGCGTGATTTGCTTCCCATTGTTGAGGGAAGCACGGTGAATACGAAATACGGAATGATTAAAACCGATCATATCTTATTTATTGCGGCTGGAGCGTTTCATTTCAGCAAACCCTCCGATTTAATTCCTGAATTGCAGGGACGTTTTCCCTTGCGGGTCGAACTGCAGCCTCTTGGAAAAGATGAGTTTTACCGCATTTTGACTGAGCCTGACAATTCCCTTGAAAAACAGTATACCGCTTTATTGCAGACCGAAGATGTCCGGCTTTCGTTCACGGAAGACGGCTTACTCGAAATCGCTTCTTTTGCGGAAGAAATCAATGCGGAATCGGAAAATATCGGGGCAAGGCGGCTGTATACCATTCTTGAAAAAATTCTTTCCGATATTTCTTTTGAAGCTCCGGAACGGAAATATCAGCATATTGTCATCAATAAAGATTATGTGAATGAACATTTGGATGATGTTCGGGAAAATAAAGATTTAAGCCAGTATATCTTATAAGGCGGAATTTCTTTTCGGTCCAGCATGAAAGAATATCTGACGCTTTGTTTAACAAGTATGAGCCAAGACGGAAGAGCCGTCGGCAGAATTGAGCGGCAGCAGCCGTATCAGGGAATGGCGGTTTTTGTCGAAAACGCGCTTGCCGGTCAAACGGTTAAAGCGGAAATTCTTTCTAAAAAAAAGAATTTCATTGTTGCCCGGACTGTTGAAGTTCTTGAGCAATCGCCCTTTGCAGCAAAGGGAATTTGCATGCACCGGCAGGAATGCGGGGGCTGTTCATGGCAAAATCTAAAGTATGAAAGACAAGTTTTTGAAAAAGAGAATTTGATAAAAAATGTTTTGCGGCGGGTTGGAAAAATAGAGAATTTTGAAACTTGTTTTCATCCCCTGATTACGCCTTCGGCTGTTCAGGAGGACACGCTTTTTTACCGCAATAAAATGGAATTTGCTTTTTCTTTGCAGAATAAAAGGCTGAAACTCGGTTTACGTAAGAAAAACAGCCATGATATTGTTGAAGTTACGGATTGCAGGCTGCAAAATCCGCACGCTATGAAAATACTGGCGCTTTTGCGTACCGTTTTGAAATCGTTTCAGCACGAATTTTACCGTTATGCTGTTTTGCGGTATTTTCAAGATAAATGGACCGTTGAACTTATTACCTATCCTTTTTCCAAAAGTAACGGGCATAATGAAAAACAAAGCGTTTTAGCTTGTTATGAAGTTTTGAAGCATACTGTTTCCGGCATGGTGCACAGCGTCAGAACATCAAAAACCGATGTTGCTTACGGCGAAAACATTGTTTGTGAATACGGAGAGCCCCTGCTTTTTGAAAAATTGGCAATGCCAAAGCATACTGCGAATTTCAAGCTTGGCAACTCCGCCTTTTTTCAGGTGAATACCGCCATGGCGGAACAGCTGTACCGGGTGATTTACAATTTCGCGGCTTTGGTTTTGCCAAAGAATAGCGCCCATATTTGGGATTGTTATTGCGGCGTCGGTGCGATAGCCCTTTCGCTTGCTCCGTTAGCCGTTGAAAACAAAAAAGAATTTACTCTTGACTATATGAACGGTATTTCCGTCGCTTCGCCTGAAAAATCGTATAAAAAGCCCTTTGTGCTCGGGGTGGAAGCGGTACAAAAAGCAATTTTGCTGGCAAAAGAAAATGCCCTGTTAAATCAATGCGCATTTGCAAAATTTGAATGTTCCGCCGGCAAAGAACTGCATAAATTTTTCACCCGCTTTTCTTTGCCCAATCTCATTATTTTAGACCCGCCCCGTGCAGGTGTCGAAGATGAAGCCCTTAATGCCATTCTTGAATATTGCCCGCAATTTTTAATTCTTGTTTCCTGCAATCCTGCAACTTTGGCGCGCGATTTGGCGAAACTTGCGGAAAAGTATTCCGTAAAAGCCATACAGGGCGTTGATTTGTTTCCCCATACCCCTCATGTGGAAACGGTGGTCTTGCTCGAAAAAATTTATAAGTAGGAAGATTTGAGCTTACGTATTCTTTGCCATGAATCCTGAATGCGTTTCACAGGAATTTTCTTTTCTTGAACAAGTTCCGCAATACAGGCATGAACTTGTTCCGGAAGGTTAGGGTCGTATTTGAAATTATTGCTGAAAAGCAAAATGTCGTTGCCCGCCATGATAGCCTTATGAATGCTTTCTTTTAAGGAGTATTGTTTGACAATGGCCCCCATCTGCATGTCATCGGTAATGACGACTCCGCTGTAATTCATACGCTGGCGCAAAAGCTTCGTGATGGCGTTATAAGACAGGCTGGCGGGAACCGAGTCCAAATTTTTATGGTAAACGTGGGCTGCCATGATCATTCCGTCAAATTTCTTTTCAATGAATTTATTGTAAGGAAGAAGTTCATTGTCCTGCCAGTGCGAGGAAATATCCGTGAAGCCGGCATGAGTGTCGCTCATGGCGTTGCCATGTCCGGGAAAATGTTTGAGGGTTGGAATAATGCCGCTTTTTTTCATGGCTTTTGCATAAGCGTAGGCATGTTTGTATGTTTTCAATGCTGTTTCGTGGAAAGCCCGTTCCTTCGCACCGATAGCAGGGGATTTCGGATTATGCAAATCAACGCTCGGAGCAAAATTTAAGTTAAAACCGCATTCTTTCAATTCCTGGGCGATTTCTTTTGCTGTTTGATATGTCAATTTCTCATCATCTTTTTTCCCTAAGCTGTAAGCCGTAGGATAATTTTTAAAACCGTTTTTGCCGCTTAGACGCTGGACTTTTCCCCCTTCTTGGTCAACGCCTATCAGCAACGGATATTTGCTTGCGGAATTGAGTTCACCGATAAGGGTTTGAATTTGAGCTTTATTTGCCAAATTGTAGGGCACGATATTGCCATGCGTATAAAATAAAATAATGCCGCCTGCTTTTCCTTGCTCAAGCATTTTGCGTATTTCAACATCTTCGGCAAGACTTTGCCCGCGCATGCCGAACATGAGCATTTGCCCGATCATCGCTTCCAAATCATTATCAATTTCTTGGAATTTCATTTCGTTGTCAACCATGTTCTTTTCTTGGGCAAAACCGGAAAAAGGGAAAAACAGCGCCAAAACCATGAGCACATGCATGCAAATTCTTTTCATAACGTGTCCTGTGATGATGTTTATAAAAGCTTTCGTTTTGAGTATACTTTTTTATTGGCATTGTAAATAAACTTTTGTATACTCTCAAAGGGAGGATTTTATGAAAAATATTTTCATTTTTTTAAGTTTCGTTTTTTTGTTTCCTTTTTCCGCTTTTGCGGAAAACACGATAAAAATAGGCTCGATGCCCGCTTCCGATTCCCTTTTGCTTTACGTAGGAGTTGAAGAAAAAATTTTTGAAAAATACGGGCTGAATGTTGAAATTATTCCGTTTCAAAGTGCCATTGAACTTGGAGCCGCCATGCGGAGCGGAGCTATTGACGGGTATTTCACCTGCATTATCAATGCTGCGCTTCAACATTTAAGCGGAACACCGCAAACAATCATCGCCACTACTTCTTACGCCCGTCCGACCCAAAGGCATTTCGCCCTGGTTGTTTCCCCTAAAAAAAACATTTCAAGCTTGGAAGAACTGCGGGGAAAATCTGTTGCAATCGCAAAAGATACCATTGTCGATTTTTTGTTGACGCAGTTTTTAATAAGCAGAAATTTGAATGATACTTTTGTGGAGCGCAATGATATCCGTTCCATTGCGATGCGTTTGCAGCTTCTCATGGCGGGACAGATTGACTCCGCTCTTTTGCCGGAGCCGCTTGTTTCAACCCTTGAATCGCGAGGGGCGACGGTTTTGCTTGATGATACGAATTTGAAACTTCCTTTGGCTGTCATAAGTTTCGCTCAAAACAGACTTACGAAAGAACGGTATGATAGTTTCCGCAAAGCTCTTGATGAATGTGCTGATTTAATCAATGCCGATCCTTTGAAATATAAAGAAACGATGTTAAAATACAAATTATTGTCCCCTGATGTGAAAGATACGTATGTCATGCTCAGTTTCGACAAGAACAATACGCCGTGCCATCTTCCGACCGAACAGGAATTGGACCTGTATTTCACATGGCTTTTTGAGAGAAAGCTCATTTCAGCCAAACCAAGCGCAAACGATTTGTTGCCGCAGTTTTGACATGACTCGTACGGTTTCTTCAACTGCTGACCAATACCAAACAGGAATACATGTCCGTTCATTGTGTAAAACATTTGGGGAACAACCTGTATTGAATGAACTTTCTTTTTCCGTCTGTGCAGGGAAAAGCCTTTCCGTCATCGGAAAATCCGGCTGCGGGAAAAGTACGCTCCTGTCTATTTTGGCGCAGTTACAGGAGTATCAGAGCGGTGTTGTGGAATTTGTCACGCCGCAAGGCAAATCTTTTATCGAAGAATATGGAAGAATGCCCAGACTTTCCTATGTATTGCAGGAATATGGGCTGTTTCCGTGGAAAAATGCCAGGGAGAACCTTATGCTTCCTTTGCAGATTGCAAAAATGGATAAGGAACGTATTCAGGAACATGTGGCGCTGATGTTGCAGGAGCTTGATTTATCGGGGCTTGAAAAACGTTATCCCTGTGAATTGTCAGGAGGGCAAAAGCAAAGGCTCGCCCTCGGACGGGCTTTGATTTCCAAGCCTGAAATCATTTTGCTTGACGAACCACTTTCCAGCGTGGACGCTATCAACCGTGAAAATTTGCAAAATTTGATCTTATCCTTATGGAAAAAATACCAATTCACTTTTGTGCTTGTGACGCACAGTGTGGGCGAAGCCGTATACTTGGGAGGAAATATTTTGTCTTTGTCGAAATTTTCTTCTGAAGATGTTTCTCAATATACCCTATATGACAATCCGTATTTTGCGGAAGAAAATATCCGCGATAAAAAAGAATATTTCGAACTCTGTAAAATTATTCATCATTCGCTGCAAGAGTAGTATGGAAAATTTAAAACAATTATGCAAATATTTGCTTACGCTTTTTGTGATTGGAGTTTTTTGGCATATCGGAGCGCTTTGCTTTGGAGAATATATTTTGCCGAAGCCTTTAAACGTTCTGTTTTTTTCTTTCGATTATTTGCGGACAAAAGAATTTTGGGGGCATTTTTTCATAAGTTCTTACAGAGTTTGCACCGCTCTTGCGATTTCTTTTTTAGCGGCTTTTCCTCTTGGTATTTATATGGGCTATAAAAAACGGTTTGACAGTTTCTTTTCTCCTTTTTTGTTTTTAACCTATCCTGTTCCTAAAATCGTTTTGCTTCCTCTTTTCTTTTTAATCTTGGGTATCGGTGATTTTTCAAGAATATTCCTTATTGTTCTGACTGTTTCCTATCAAATTATCGTTGTAACCCGCGCCAGCGTTTTGAACTTGGATAAAAAATATTTCGAATCTTTTCAATCGCTCCTGCCTTTGCATGTCAAAGGGACGCCAAAACAGCATTTTCGTATGGCAAAACTCGTGCATTTGCTCATTCCTTCCGCACTTCCTTCCGCGTTGACCGCTCTTAGGATAGCATCCGGAACAGCCATCGCCGTTTTGTTTATGGCGGAATCCTTCGCAACCCGTGAGGGGCTCGGCTTTCTTATCATGGACTCATGGGGCAGAGGGGACATGCTTCCCATGTTCATCGGCATTTTAAGCCTTTGCTTTTTAGGTGTTTTTCTTTATGAATTCTGCAATCTCATGGAAAGGCTTTTTTGCAAAGGAAATCAGCCGAATGCAAAATAAATTTATTGTCTTTCCCTGAAAATATCCGTATACTGAAAAATATTGCAAACAAAGGTGAGGAAAAAATATGGCAGTTGCTGTTGGTCAAAGGATTGAAGCCCGTTGCACACGTTGTAAAGATCTTATGGGGCATGTTGTTGTTTCAATGCTCGGTGGTGAAATTGCGAAAGTTGAATGTTGCGCTTGCGGCAGCGTGCATAAATATTATCCTCCCGCAAAGAAAAAAGAAGAAGCGCAGGCAAAGCCCGTTCGGGTAAGGGCAGGCGAAGCGCGTTCGATGGCGGTTAAGGAATCTTCCCAAAGAAGCGCTAAGATTTCCAATTTGAAAGAAAAAAGTTCCGATACGGCGAAAGTCGCCGGTTCAAAGTCCGAAAAAGCGAATTTAAAAGCCTTGGAAGAAATGCAGGCGAAATGGAAAGACAGAATGGTCAGCTATTCCGGCAATGCTAAACCGTATTCCATGGATCTTTTGGTTAAAAAGGATGATTTTGTGGAGCATGGCGTTTTCGGAGTCGGGGTTGTTGTCGAAATCTGTCCCCCGAATAAGGCGGATATTTTGTTTTCATTGGGAATAAAGAGTTTACGTTGTTTATGTGAATAATTTATTTTCCGTATTGACGGTTGCTGAAAAAATGATTATTATCTAATTGAGTGCTTACTCGGAGGATATATGTTCGTTTTAGGTAATATTTTGTTAACGGTTGCGGGAATAGCCGGTTCGCTTATCACGATATATTCGTTCGTGATTTTTATTTCCTGCATTCTTTCATGGGTCAATGCCGACCCGTATAATCCCATTGTGCGGATCATCAATACGTTAACAGAACCGGTCTTATACAGGATTAGAAAATTCTTTCCGTTCGTGATGATCGGAGGGCTTGATTTATCCCCTGTTTTGCTTATTATTTTTCTTCAGCTTTTTGACGGAATAATCATTGGCAGTCTTTATGATTTGGCAATAACCTTAAAGGTATAAAATAAACATTTTAAAGGAGTGCGCTATGCAAGCAGATGAAATTAAAAAAATTGAGGAATTGGCTAAAACTGATGCTCAAGTGAAAGAATTATATGAAAAACACTCAGAATTAAAGAAAATCATTCAAAAATTGGAAGAAAAGCCACACCGCATTCCTGCTGAAGAAGTTGAATTGAAAACTTTGAAAAAAGAAAAATTGGATGTGAAAACAAATTTATTGAGCTTAATTGAAAATAAGGCTTAAAATTATTGTAACTCTCTAAAAATATTGAACTATGTAAAAACAACACTTCTAAAAAAAAGTGTTGTTTTTTTTTATGTCTTTTGGCATAGTAACATCTTAACAATTTGGCAAATCTAATGTTTTTAATTTTTGGCTTCCGAGGTACAGTATGGAATTGACAGGTGCAGCAATATTGATGGAATGTTTGAAGCGCGAAGGGGTTGACGTTGTTTTTGGCTATCCCGGCGGAGCTGTCCTTGATTTATACCATGAAATGAGAAATCATCCTGAAATCCGCCATGTCTTGGTTCGCCATGAACAGGGAGCCGCCCATGCCGCTGACGGGTATGCGAGAGCTTCCGGCAATGTCGGGGTTTGCATTGCGACAAGCGGTCCGGGGGCTACCAATACGGTTACCGGGCTTGCGACGGCATATGCCGATTCCATTCCCATGGTGCTTATCACAGGGCAGGTGCACACCCATTTGATCGGCAATGACGCTTTTCAGGAAGTCGATATTGTCGGCATCACCCGTCCATGCACCAAGCATAATTATCTGGTGAAAGACTTGGCGCAGCTGCCAAGAATTATACGTGAAGCCTTTCATTTGGCACGTTCCGGACGTCCCGGACCTGTTTTGGTTGATTTTCCTAAAGATTTAATGACAAGAAAAACAAAGTTCATCTGGCCTGAAGAAGTGCGCATGCGTACGTATAATCCTACATACAAGCCTAATCTCAATCAGCTGCGGCGGGTTGCCGATTTGGTCTGCAAAGCGGAAAGCCCGGTTGTCATTGCAGGGGGCGGGGTGATTTCCTCCAATGCAAGCAAGCTGTTGCGCTATTTTGTTTCCACGTATCAGATACCCGTGACCTGTACGCTCATGGGGCTTGGGGCGGTAAGCACGGCGGATACGCTTTATCTCGGCATGCTTGGCATGCACGGCACGTATACGGCAAATAAAGCCGTCAGCAATGCCGATTTGATTCTTGCCGTTGGCTGCCGTTTTGATGACCGCGTCACAGGACGCTTGGATAAATTCGGCAAAAAGGCTAAAATTGTTCATATTGATATTGATCCGACCTCTATCCGCAAAAATGTCGAAGTTGACGTGCCGGTTGTCGGACATATTTATCCGGCTCTTGAGGAGTTGAGCGAAATCATGGCGACCAAGCTCGAAAATGAGCCGATAGATTTCAAAGAGAAGCACCAGTCTTGGCTGGACGTTTTGTATGGCTGGAAAAAAGCCCATCCGCTTTTTTACCATGCGCAAAAAAATGCTTTGCGTCCTCAGCAGGTTTTGGAAGCTGTACGCTATATTTTAAACGATGAATATATCATTACCACTGAAGTCGGGCAAAACCAGATGTGGGCGGCTCAATTTCTGGCGTTTAAAGAGCCGAGAACCCTTATCACTTCCGGCGGGCTTGGCACTATGGGGTATGGGCTTCCCGCCGCTATCGGGGCGCAAATAGCCTATCCCGATAAAACCGTTATCGATGTTGCGGGCGACGCTTCCATTCAAATGAACATTCAGGAACTTATGACTGCCGTGGCAAACCGTTTGCCGGTAAAAATTCTGATTTTGAACAATCAATATATGGGTATGGTCCGGCAATGGCAGGAATTTTTTTATGAGAAAAATTACGCCCATACCAATATGGAGGCGCAGCCTGATTTTGTGAAATTGGCGGAAGCTTATGGTGCTGACGGTTATAGGATTACAAATAATGATGAATTGAAAACGGTTTTGCCAAAAGCCCTCACCTCCGGCAATGCGACTATTATCGATGTTATCGTTGAACGTGAAGAAAACGTTTATCCCATGGTGCCGGCAGGTGCGTCCCTTGATGATATGCTTTTGGTTTAGGAGTTGTTATGCGCAGAGTGTTATCTATTTTAGTGGAAAATGAACCGGGGGTGCTTTCCCGTGTTGCCGGGCTTTTCAGCGGACGCGGATTTAATATTGAATCACTGAACGTCGCACCCGCTCTTGAGGAAGGTGTTTCGCATATGACCGTCACCACCTATGGGGACGAGCTGATTGTTGAACAAATCATCAAACAATTGCGCAAACTTGTCATTGTTATCAAAGTCGTTGATTTTATCGACCATACCCATGTTGAGCGGGAAATGATGCTTGTGAAAGTCAACGCGGAAGAAACGAAGCGCGAGGAAATTTTGCGTATTGTGGATATTTTCCGCTGCAAGGTTGTCGATGTCAGCATTAATGAATTTACCATAGAAGCGACGGGAACGTACGATAAGCTGCAAGCCATTCTGAATTTGCTTGGACGTTTCGGCATAAAAGAAATCGCCAGGACCGGAACGGTTGCTTTGAAACGGGCCATGCAGCTTGACTGATTCGGGTTTTGTGTGGAATTTATTGATAACGGCATTGTTTTGCGGATTGGAAAATTCCGTGAAACAGATTTATGGGTGAAACTTTTAACGCGGAATCACGGTATTACCACAGCTTTTGCTTTCGGCGGAAGCAGAAGCAGGCGGAGGTTCAGCGGGTGTTTGGACAGTTATAATACCATTGCGGCAAGAATGGCGAGTTCTAAAAACGGACAGTTTTTAAATTTGCAGGAAACGACCTTGCTGGAACAATATCAAAGACTGCGTACGGATTTCAAACGGCAGGGCATGGCGGCAAATTGCATACGGTTTGTGGAAGCGCTTGGAGTCAGTCCGGAAGACAGTGAAAAGATTTTTTTACTGACGAAATCCATGCTGCATTTGCTCAATTCCGTTGAAAACGCTTTCGCCATGCTGCCCATACTGTTTCGCCTGCGGATTGTCGCCGAGCAAGGGTATTTGCTTGATCCTAAGATTTGTCCCAAATGCGGAAAAATTTTAGAAAAAAATTCCGTATTTTTGGTTTCCGAAGGATATTTTACGTGTTTATCCTGCAAGCCTTTAGGCGCTATGGGATTAAACGCTTCAAGGGAAACACTTGACATTTTATCCGATATTCAAGAATATTCACCTGAATATTGGGTGCTGCATGCTGCAGATTCTGCAATTTTCAGAGAATTGGGAAGAATAATTGATGCCCATATCCGTTATCATGTCGGGCTGGAATGGAATGACGGTTCTTTCCGCCGAAGTTTTGCCTAGTGTGGTTTGAGATAGGGTTATTGAGGAGTTAGATATGAATTTTCAAGACGTTATTTTTACTTTGCAACAATATTGGGCGCAGCAAGGCTGTGCTGTCGTGCAGCCTTTTGATATCGAATGCGGCGCCGGTACGTTCAATCCGTCGACATTTCTCAGGGTTTTAGGACCTGAGCCTTGGAAAACCGCTTATGTTGAGCCCTCCCGCCGTCCGACGGACGGTCGCTACGGGGATAATCCGAACCGTTTGCAGCATTATTTTCAATTTCAGGTTATTTTGAAACCATCGCCTAAAAATATTCAAGAATTGTATCTTGGCAGTTTGAGGGCTTTGAACCTTGACCCTGCCAAACATGATATCCGCTTTGTTGAAGATGACTGGGAATCTCCGACTCTCGGCGCCTGGGGGCTCGGCTGGGAAGTGTGGCTCAACGGTATGGAAGTGACGCAGTTCACCTACTTCCAGCAAGTGGGCGGTATTGATTTAAGTCCGATCAGTGTTGAAATCACCTATGGATTGGAACGGTTGACCATGTATCTTCAAGGTAAGGATTCCGTATATGATATCATGTGGAATGATGAAGTGACATACGGGCAGGTATATCATCAAAACGAAGTCGAGCAATCACGCTACAATTTCGAGGAAAGCGACGCTGAAATGCATTTGCGGCATTTCAACGATTTTGAAGCTGAATGCAGCCGCCTTATCGAGCTTGGCTTGCCTCTTCCGGCATACGATTACTGCATGAAATGCTCCCATACGTTCAATTTGCTTGATGCCCGCAATGCAATTTCCATTACCGAACGAGCAGGATATATCGGCAGAGTCAGAGCGTTGGCGTCCGGAATTTCACGGCTTTATGTCGAACAGCGTAAATCTTTAAATTATCCGTTACTCAATAAAATCAATAAGTAATTTGTGAGGAAGATATGAGCCATTTTGTTTTAGAGATCGGAACCGAAGAAATCCCCGCACGTTTTTTGCAAACTACGGAAAAGGAATTGGCGGAACGTTTTACAGCCCTTTTAAAAGAAAACCGCTTGGGTTTTGAAAAAATTGAAACCCGCAGTACGCCGCGCAGGGCTATCGTGCATATATATGACCTCGAAAAAGTTCAACCGATACTTGAAGAAAATATTATTGGTCCTGCCGTAAACATCGCTTATGATAAAGACGGAAACCTGTCCAAGGCAGGACAAGGATTTATTCGCGGGCAAGGCGCTGAAGAAAAAGATATTGTCCGCACGCAAACGGAAAAGGGCGAATACATTTCTGTCAATAAAAAAAGCGGCGGTAAAAAAGCCGAAGAAGTTTTGCAGGAAATTTGCCCACAAATTATTGCCGCGCTTCCATTTCCGAAACGTATGCGCTGGGGTGAGGAAACGTTTGCCTATGCCCGCCCATTACAATGGGTTTTGGCTATGCTTGACCATTTACCCATTGTTTTTAAAGTCGGAGATGTTGTTTCATCCAATCAAACGTACGGGCATAGGGTGCATGGTTTCGGTCCTTTCGTTATCGGACATGCTGACGATCTGGAAGAAGTGCTTTATGAAAAAAGCCGAATTGTCTGTGATTCCGTCAAACGCCGCCAATATATTATCGATATGGCAAACACCTTGGTTGCCGAACTCAAAGAAGGGGCGAAAATCATTTGGAAAAACGATTTGCTTGACGAAGTGCAGGGTTTGGTGGAAAAGCCTGTGCCTGTTATTTGCAGTTTTGACGAAAGCTTCCTTGAGCTACCGAAAGAAGTTATTTTGACAACCATCGAACATCACCAAAAATGCTTTGGTATTCAAGGGCAGGACAGGAAACTTTTGAATAAATTCCTGACTGTTCTCAATATTGATCCGGAAGATATTGAAGTTGTGCGTGCAGGCTGGGAAAGAGTTGTGCGTGCAAGACTTGAAGATGCCCGTTTTTACTGGAAAGAAGACTTGAAGGACAGTTTTGAAAAATGGGTACCCATGCTTGATTCAGTTATTTTCCTTGGTCCTCTTGGCTCAATGGGAGACAAGAGCCGCCGTTTGGAACAGCTTTGCGGCTGGCTTGGTGAAAAAGTAGGGCTTGCAGGCGGGGACCATTTGGATAACGGAGTACTTCTTGCGCAGCGTGCCGGTCGTTGGTGTAAAGCAGACCTTATGTCAAAAATGGTTGGAGAGTTTGATACCCTGCAGGGAACCATGGGCAGCATTTATGCTTTGAAAGAGGGATGGGAACCGCCTTTCGCCATGGCTTTGACCGAGCAGTATTTGCCAACGGGACCAAACAGCCTTTTGCCCATGAGTGATTTGGGTGCTTGCCTTTCAATGGCTGACAAGGCCGATACCTTGGTCGGTTGCTTCGGACTTGGCAATATTCCGACCGGTACGGCAGACCCTTATGCTTTACGACGGGCGGCTTTGGGTATCGCAAGGATTTTGCTTGAGTTCGGTTATGAAATTCCGCTTTCAGAACTTTTTGAAAAAGCGTATTCTTTTTATGCGGATGATATTAAATGGAAATTTTCCAAAGGAGAAACCCTTGAAAAACTTCTTGAATTTTGCCAAGCCCGCTTAAAACATTATTTCGTCGGCGAAGGCAGCGAGACCCTTGTTGTGGACGCTGTCATGAATGGCAGGGATACCGACGGAAACCTTGAAGCGGATAATGTCTGGGCAACCGAAAAGCGTTTAAATACGTTGAAAGCGTTTATGCGTAAAGAAGATTTTACTGAAAACGCGCAGGTTTTGAAACGTATGACCAATATTTTGGCGAAAGCCGAACATTCTTTGTCCTGTGCGTATGATTCGTCTTTATTGGAAAGTGACGCGGAAAAAGAACTTGATAAAGGCATTAAAGCTTTTTCCGACGTATTCGATACCAATTTTGCCAATAATAATTTCATGCCCGTCATGGACGCCATGGCTAAGCTTCGCCCTCTTGTAGACGCCTTCTTTGAAAGCGTCATGGTTATGGCGGAAGATAAGAATGTACGGCAAAACCGTATGAATATGCTTTTTGCGGTTATGAGCCGTATGAACCGTATGGCTGATTTTGCAAACCTGCAAATATGAAGCGGTGTTGCAGGATTGTTTTAAAACATTAATTGCTTGACAATCTTGCTTATTATGTATACATAAATTTTTCACATGAGAACATATAACATTAAATGGATATGATTCCGTTTTTTTGGAGGATTTCGTGGCTAATCATAAATCAGCTATTAAGCGTCATAAACAAAGCATTAAACGTAATGCCCGCAACCGTGCCGCACGTACCCGTATGAAAAATCTCGTAAAAGACGTTCGTACCGCAATTATGAACGGTGACAAAGCTGCTGCCGAACAAGCTCTTAAAGGCGCTACTGTTGCTCTTGACAAAAGCGCAAGCAAAGGCGTTATTCACTGGAAAAAAGCTGCACGTAAAGTTTCTCGTTTAGCTAAAGCTGTGAACGCAATCGAAAAAGCTTAATTTTTTTCGTACATTCCTGACACGAAGTCCCACATGGGACTTTTTGTCGTTTAATTTTTTGTAATTACTATAAACTTATCGTATCGCCGCCAGTTCAATACTTCCCCAAGCTCCGATTTTTTCATCAATTTGCAGAAAAACACCTAATACACCGTGTTTTTCTTTTGCTCCAGAAAAAGGGTTGTCCTGTATTGCAATACGGGAGTCTTTTTGTGCCTGGGTCAAAACCGTACTGATTTCTTTCGCTGATTTTAATACATTGCCATAGCTTGTCGCAAGGGCGTCCGCCAAACTGGCATTTTTGGCTATCACCACGGATAAATCGCCTTGTCCGAAACTTAAGCTGTGTCCTATTGCTGCGGAAGAGGAACAAACAGCTAGGGGAAATTGTTCTTTGGCAAACCTTAAGCCAAGCATGCATTCTTCTTTTGGATTTGCCAGTATGCCGACAATTCTTTCTTTACTTGAATATAAATAAATATCTCCGCCATTTTCAACAATGACATCGGAACATAATTGTTTTTCCTGCAAATAAAAATGGATTTTTGCCGCAATGAATTGGGCAATCATTCCGGCAATGCAGGCGAAAGGGCCGACATGGGCGAAACTGCTTGCCTTGCACATTTCAGCGATACAAAGCGGAGCATCCGGCGGGCATTGAATTGGTTCCAAACTGTGTTGGATTTCAGGATAAAGTTTTATCCAAAACTTTATAATACTGCGAATTTCTTGAATTTCTTTTGTACAGAATTTGATTATTTCGGTTTTGTCTATATCTTTTGTCAGCGTGATGAATAAATCTGTTTCTTCGACAATAATTTGAACATGCTGTTCATCAGCATGATTTTCAGGACTATTTTGTTTGGTCCGGTATGTCCGGTAAGGGCTGGCGTAAATTTCTGTTTTCATAAAAAACTCTAGGGAACCGCTTGTTAATTCTTTACATTTTTAAAAGAAAACCGTATTATTCACAAATGCATTAAATAATATTTTATGGAAATAATCAAGTAAACCCTTTGGAGGAGAATATAATGGCAGGTAAACAAAAAGTTATTCTTGCTTATTCCGGTGGCTTGGACACATCGGTTATTTTAAAATGGCTTCAAGTCGCCCATGATTATGAAGTGATCACTGTTACCGCTGATTTGGGTCAGGAAGATGATTTGGACGGTGTTGAACCAAAAGCGCTGAAGACCGGTGCGACCAAAGCATATATCGAAGATTTGAGAGAAGAATTTGCCCGTGATTATATTTTCCCTATGCTCCGTTCCTGTGCGTTATATGAAGGCAGGTATCTTTTGGGAACTTCTGTCGCCCGTCCTCTCATTGCAAAACGTCTTGTTGAAATTGCAAAAAAAGAAGGCGCAGCAGCTATTGCCCACGGTGCGACCGGCAAAGGCAATGACCAAGTCCGTTTTGAATTGTCAATAAACGCTTTGGCTCCTGAACTCAAAGTCATTGCTCCTTGGCGTGAATGGGATTTAATGTCAAGAACCGCCCTTACTGAATTTGCAGAAAAACATGGCATTCCGCTTACTTCAAGCAGCAAGCATTACAGCATTGACAGAAATATGCTTCATTGCTCCTTTGAAGGCGGCGAACTTGAAGATCCATGGACAGAACCTGAACCGGAATCACATATCATGACCGTGCCTGTGGAACAAGCGCCGAATGAACCGGAATACATCACAATCACTTTTGAAAAAGGGGACGCTGTCGCTATAAACGGTACGTTTATGAAGCCTATGGATATTATGCTCAGCCTCAATAAAATCGCCGGCAAGCATGGTATCGGACGCCTCGATATGGTTGAAAACCGTTTTGTGGGCATGAAATCCCGCGGTGTTTATGAAACTCCTGCCGGAACAGTCCTTTATATCGCCCACCAGGATTTGGAAGGCATCTGCCTTGACCGTGAAGCGCTTGCGACACGCGCAACAATTTTGCCCCGTTATGCTTCCGCGATTTACAATGGTTTTTGGTTCTCTCCCGAAAGAGAAGCCATGCAAGCTCTTATTGATAAAACCCAAGAAGGCGTATCAGGCGAAGTCCGTTTAAAATTGTACAAGGGCATGGCATGGCCGGTCGGCCGTTTTTCACCAAACAGCCTTTATTGTCAAGACCTTGCGACGTTTGAAGAATGCGCTACTTATGACCATAAGGACGCCGCGGGCTTTATCCGTTTGCAAAGCCTTCGTATCCGCGGTTATGCCGACCGTGTAAAAAGATATTAATTTTGTTTTTTGATATTGTTAATCCCCTGTATGCAAATATGGGGGATTTTTAACCTATGGGGAATAATTATGGCAGCACAGGAAAAACCTTGGGGCGGGCGTTTTAAAGAAGCAACTTCGAAAAAAGTTGAAGCATATACCGAATCAATTTCCTTTGATACGAAAATGTATAAACAAGACATCATGGGTTCGAAAGCCCATGCGGTCATGCTTGCGGAACAAGGTATCTTGACGAAGGAAGAGGCTGAAATATTATGCAGCGGTCTTGATCGTGTTCTTGAAGAAATTGAAAGCGGAAAACTTGTGTGGAAACAAGAACTTGAAGATGTGCATATGAATATTGAAACACGTCTTACGGAACTTGTGGGCGAAGTCGGAAAAAAACTGCATACGGGAAGAAGCAGAAACGACCAGTGCTGCCTTGATTTGCGTCTTTATACTTCCGATTGCCTGCGTTTATGGGAAGAGCTTGCAAAAAATCTGATTGCGGTTTTGGTTGACAAAGCGGAAGAAAACCAAGGCGTATTGCTTCCGGGATGTACGCACATGCAGCCGGCACAGCCGGTGAGCCTTGCTCATCATCTGCTTGCCTATGCTTGGATGTTTAAACGCGACGCTGAAAGGATTTGCGCCTGTGAAAGGCGCGCGAGGATCAGTCCTTTGGGAGCCGCGGCTCTTGCGGGAACAACGTATAATCTTAATCCCCAATCGGTTGCCGAACAGCTGAATATGTATGGTGTCTTTAAAAACAGCATGGATACCGTTGCTGACCGTGACTATGTTCTGGAAGCCCTTTTTACAGGGTCGGTGATCATGATGCATTTGTCACGTTTTTGCGAAGAACTGATTTGGTGGGCTAATCCGCAGTTTGCGTTCATTTATTTATCCGACGCCCATTCAACCGGTTCTTCCATCATGCCCCAAAAGAAAAATCCGGATGTCGCGGAAATCATGCGGGGAAAAACCGGACGCACCTATGGAAATTTAATGAATTTATTGACTACCCTCAAAGGTTTGCCACTTACGTATAACCGTGATTTGCAGGAAGATAAAATTCCTTTTATGGATACGGATAAAACCGTGCGGACTTCTTTGAGCATTATGGCGGAAATGCTTCAAGGCATACGGTTCAGAGCTGATAAAATGGAAAAAGCTTTGAAAGCGGGCTTTTTAAATGCGACGGAATTGGCTGATTATCTTGTGACAAAAGGAATACCGTTCAGAGAAGCCCATCATATCACCGGACGGGCTGTCGCCCTTGCCGAGGATAGGGGAGTCGGCTTGGAAGAGTTATCATTGCAGGATTTTAATCATTTATGCGACCCTTATCATATTCAGGTGACCGATGATGTTTATGTGGTTTTAGATTATTTTACGGCTGTAAAACGGCGTAACGCCAGCGGCGGAACAGGTCCTGTTTCTGTTAAAAACCAATTGGACGAATTGAAAGTTTGGTTAGCCGCACAATGTTAAAAGTCTATATAGCCTCTTCGTTTAAAAACATCCATGCGGTGCGTTTGCTTGCAAAAAGCATGCGGCAAATGGGATATGAAATTTTGGATTGGACGCTTAAAGCGACTCCGCCTGAAGGGTTGAATGCCGCAAAACGGCGTGAATGGATGGATACCGATCATGGAGGAGAAGTCTTTTCTTTTTGTGCCGAATCCTGTAAGCAGGCTGATTTCATTATTTATTTGGGAACATCCGGACAAGACGCCGGAGTTGAGGTGGGCATTGCTTACGGTTTGCAAAAACCTGTTTTGGGAATACGCGGACCATTGGAATCCGCAGGACTTATGCTTTACGGAGCATGTACCTGCTGGGTGGAACATATAGAACACGCAGAGCAAATCTTGCAGGAAATCATCGGCTATAAAAAAGAAAATTGTTCTTGTTCCGGGGAAGCGCTGCAGGCAAGTTCCGTTTCTTTGCAGGCGCAGAAAATTTTATTGAATTTATGATATGAATGGTTTTGTGCGGATTTTACATCGTTCATTTTTATTTTTAGCTCTTTTTACCTTATTTTAGAGCGGTATTCCTTTTTAACATTTTTTTAAGGAGTATCGTATGTCTGTCAACGTTACTTGGCTGCATTGGCTTTTTTTATTGCTTTCTATTTTATTTGAAGTTGTCGGCACTTCGATAATGAAAGTTTCCCATTCATGGCAATTTTCTTTCGGGTCAGAACTTGGACTTGCAATTATGTGGGCGTGCATAGCCTGCTCGTATTTCAGCCTTGCGAAAGCCGTAACCGCATTGCCTGTCGGCGTTGCCTTTGCCTTATGGGACGCCTTGGGCTTGGTTTTTATTGTATCTTTTTCCGTAACCGTTTTAGGCGAAAATCTTGATCTTATTAAAGGACTTGGACTTGTTTGTGTTCTTAGCGGCGGTTTTTTAGTGCACTTCGGAACAGATACCCATTAATGGAGATTTTATGTTTGCAAATATTTTTTCCTTTTCTGTTTTATTGGTGTTATGCGCCGCTTTATTGGATATTATCGCCAATATCTTATTGGCAAAATCAAACGGTTTTAAAAGAAAAACCTTAGGGGTCACAGCCTTGTTTTGCGTTGCTGTGGCTTTTGGTTTTCTTTCCATTGCGGTAAAGGATTTGGATTTGGCTGTTGCGTATGCGTTATGGGGCTGTTTTGGAATTTTAGGCACAAGTTTGTCCGGTTGGGTATTGCTTGGGCAAAGAATGCATAAAAGCGCATTTTTGGGTATTGCGCTTTTAATGTGCGGAATTGTTTTACTGCGCTTATAACATATTGTGTTAATTAAAAAAATCATAAAAAAGCAGAAAAAACAATTTTTCATATGTTTTTTCTGCAAAAAATAATCATTATATAAAAAGCCTCACATTTGTAAGGCTTTTTATATTTTATAAATTATTTGTTCGGCAATTCGGCAACTTGCCAAGGCAAGCCGAATTTATTGAGCTGTTCCATAAACGGATCCGGATCCATTTGTTCCATGTTCCAAACGCCGGCTTTCATCCATTTGCCCGTAACCATCATCATGGCGCCGATCATGGCAGGTACGCCGGTGGTATAGGAAATCGCTTGGGAGCCCAATTCTTCATAGCAGTCTTCGTGCTGGCAGATATTATAGACATAATACGTTTTTTCCTGACCGTTTTTAATACCTTGCATTACGCAGCCGATACAGGTTTTACCCTTTGTCAAAGGTCCGAGGCTTGCGGGGTCCGGAAGCAATTTTGACAAAAATTGGATAGGCACTATGGACTGCCCTTTGTATTCGATAGGTTCAATGCCGAGTAAGCCGACGCCGCCGAATACTTTTAAGTGGTTGAGGTAATTGTCGGAGAATGTCATCCAAAATCTTGCGCGGCGGATACCTTTAAGATTTTGCACAAGGGATTCCAATTCTTCGTGATACATGAGATAACAGTTTTTAGGTCCGATTCCGTCAGGAAAATCAAAGCTCATTTTCCAGGAAAGCGGGTCGGTTTCAACCCATTCTCCGCGTTCCCAATACCGTCCGCGGGCGGTGACTTCACGAATATTGATTTCCGGATTGAAGTTCGTTGCAAAAGGCAGGCCGTGGTCGCCGGCATTGGCGTCAATAATATCGAGCACATGTATTTCATCAAGCAAATGTTTTTGTCCATAGGCGCAAAATACGTTCGTAACACCGGGGTCGAAACCGCTGCCCAAAAGCGCCATCAAGCCTTTTTCTTTGAATTTGTCCTGATAAGCCCATTGCCATTTATATTCAAATTTCGCAAGGTCGATTGGTTCGTAATTGGCAGTATCAAGGTAATGGACATTGCATTCGAGGCAGGCGTCCATAATGGTAAGGTCTTGATACGGCAGTGCGACATTGATAACCATTACTGGTTTGACTTTATTAATTAAAGCAACAAGTTCTGAAACATTATCAGCGTCAACGGATGCCGTATGAACAGTTACGCCATAGCGTTTTTTTACAGATTCGGCAATTGCGTCGCATTTGGCTTTTGTGCGGCTCGCCAAATGGATTTCTGTAAAAACATCGTTAGCTTGTGCGCATTTATGCACGACAACAGAACTTACACCACCTGCGCCGATGATTAAAACTCTTGCCATATTATTCTCCTTTTAGGGGTTTATCTTTCAAAATACGTATAACCGCGCATGCCATTTTCAAAAGCCTGCATAATGGAAAAACGTTCTGCGGGAGTAATGGTTTTATTTCTGACGGCTCTTTCCGCATTATGTCTGATATTTTCCAAAATTCTTCTGGGTTCGTATTCGACATAGGCTAAAATGTCGGAAATGGAATCCCCGCTGATTTCGCGGACAAATTCATAGGTTCCGTCCTCCTGCACACGAATGGAAACGACATTGGTATCTCCTAAGAGATTGTGCAGATCCCCCAGCGTTTCTTGGTATGCACCAACCAAAAATGCTCCCAAATAATATTCTTCACCGTTTTTTAAGGAATGAAGTTCCAACGTGTTTTTCATACCTTGCGTATCAATGAAATTATTGATTCTTCCGTCGCTGTCGCAAGTCATGTCCGATAAAATCCCGCGCCGATCCGGATATTCGTTCAGGCGGTGGACAGGCATGATGGGAAATACTTGGTCAATAGCCCATGAATCTGGAAGTGATTGGAATACGCTGAAATTGCAATAATAAATATCGGCTAATTTTGAATTGATCTCATGCAGTTCTTTGGGAACGGTTTTAAGTTTGTCTTTTTCTTCCGCAATGGAACGCATGATTGCCCAATAATACCGTTCCGCCAAGGTTCTTTGCCTGAGCGTCGCCCGTCCGGTGACAAAAAGCTGGCGGACTTCGTCATAATAATACAGTGCGTCGTTATAACATTCCTGCAGGCTTCTGATATTAACGTTTTCAAGCGCTTCTTTTAAATTGACAATCGGTTCGGGGGTGTCTTCCGGCAATTTTTCCGGCAGATTTCCGATTTCAATAAGACTGACATCCAAGATGTTGAAAAGCAAAATCGAATAGTACGCAACCGTGGCGCGTCCTGATTCCGTAACAATATGCGGGTGGGGGATATTTTGCTCATCCATAATCGTCATGACGGATTCCACAACGTCGGTGCAGTATTCATTCAGCGAATAGTTGCGGGAGCTTACATAATTGGTGTGTGAACCGTCGTAATCCACGGCAAGTCCGCCGCCAAGGTCGATATAACCCATGGCTGCCCCTTCCTGCACAAGTCCTGCGTAAATTCTTGCCGCTTCCATGACGGCGGAACGGATATCGCGGATATTGGGTATTTGCGAGCCTAAATGATAATGCAAAAGTTTCAGGCAGTCGAGCATGTTATTTGCTTTCAGCGTATCGACAACATCGATGATTTGTGCGGAAGTCAAGCCGAAAGACGAACGTTCGCCCCCGGATTCCGCCCAGTGTCCCGTCGTTGCCTTGGTGCTGAGTTTGACGCGCACGCCGATTTGAGGAACGACATTCAGCGTTTTTGCACATTCCAAAATTGTATCCAATTCTCCGGGCATTTCCAATACGAAAATGCAATTATAGCCAAGGCGCATCGCATGCAGCCCCAGGTTGATAAATTCCTCGTCTTTGTATCCGTTGCAGATAAGACAAGCTTTTCTGCTTTTAACTTGAGAAACGGCGGCAATAAGTTCCGCTTTGGAACCGACTTCCAATCCATGGTGAAAACTTTTTCCGAAATCGGCGATTTCTTCGACAACTTGCTGCTGCTGATTTACTTTAATCGGAAAAACGCCCCGGTATTCGCCTTTATAGCCAAGTTGGACAATCGCATCATGAAAGCAATGGTGCAAAAGTGAAATTTGCGAATCAAGTATGTTTTCAATACGCAAAAGCACGGGCATATTATAACCGCGTTCTTTTATTTCCTGAATGATTGTTGCGACGCTTATAGCCGGACCGCCTTTGACGCCGTAAGGTTTTATGGTGACTTCACCCTGCTGGTTAATGTCGAAATATCCGGCGCTCCAGTTGCGGATACCGTATAATTCGGCTGAATCTTCAATATCCCATTTTTGCGTTTTTATTTTTGCCAATTTCTCAATCCTCACAAAAGGTGACATTGTGATTAATATAGCTTAAATCATTTCATATGTCACGGATATTTTTCAACGGGAAAAAATGGCTTTTTTCTGAAAACAATCTGTGATAGTTAGTGTTTCAGGTGAACTATGGCAGATGAACGATATATTTTGCATGTTGACATGGACGCGTTTTTTGCGTCCATCGAACAGCGCGACAATCCGGAATACAGAAATAAGCCGATTATCGTCGGCGGGCAGGCAAGAGGGGTGGTTTCCACTTGTTCTTATGAAGCCCGGCGTTTCGGTGTTCGTTCAGCCATGCCTATTTTCGAGGCTAAAAGAAAATGTCCGCAGGGGATTTTTATTTCCCAGCGCGGCAGAGTTTACAGAGAAGTATCGAAACAAATCCATGAAATTTTGCAAAGCTATTCCCCCTTGGTTGAAATGGCTTCCGTTGATGAAGCCTATCTTGATATTACCGGTTTATATAACCTGTTCGGTCCGCCTGTGGAAATTGCGCAAAAAATTCAAAAAGAAATTCATGTGAAGACAAACGGGCTGACCTGTTCCATTGGAATCGCCCCGATTAAGTTTTTGGCAAAAATCGCTTCCGATGAAAATAAGCCCAATGGCATTTTCATTATCACCAATGAAACAATGCCCGGTTTTTTGAGTGAACTCTCCATATCAAAAATTCCGGGGGTTGGAAAAAAGTTTCTGGAGGAATTAAAAAAACTAGGGATAAAAAAGTGCGCCGATGTTTTACAATTGGATAAGATTTTTTTGGAAAAAAAGTTCGGAAAAGCCGGAATAATGCTTTTTGAACGGGCAAGCGGCATTGATACGCGGGAAGTTGAACCGTATACGGTGAAAAAATCCGAAAGCGCGGAAACAACATTGAGCGAAAATGTTTATGATAAGAAAATTTTGAAAAAATGGTTGCTTATCCATGCCGAACGCATAGGAACGCGGCTTAGGAAAGATAATTTGAAAGGCAGGACAATCACCGTAAAAGTGAAATTCGCCGATTTTAAACAAATTACCAGACAATTGACACTTGAAAAAAGAACCAATGCGACAGATACCATTTTTGAAAACGCCTGCATATTGCTTGATGAATTGCCCTTGGCAAAGGCTGTCCGGCTTATCGGAATCGGCGTATCCTGTTTTGGTGACGATAAGGAAAATAAACAGCTTTCACTCTTGACATTTGCCGATAAGCAAGAAGAACAAAGGGAAAATTTGGAAATCAGGCGCAACCATTTGGACGCAACCCTTGACACGCTGCGGGAACGTTACGGAAAAAGCGCTGTCATGCGCGGAAAATTATTCACCAAAACCGAATAAGGATTGTTAACCGTTGTTTCAAGCTAAAATCGTATGCCATTTTTAAAACATGCCGAATGAAGCTGTATTAAATTAAAATACCGCCGGCAAGCAAAAAACCGCTCTCATCATAAACGGCAAGCACCTGTCCGGAAGCATAAATTTGCTTTTCTTCTGTAAATTCAACAAAAAGACGTGTTTTTTCATCTTGCAGAATATGGATGTTATCAATAATCGCCCTGGTATTTTCCGGGTTTTGAATTGAAATTTCAAGTTTTTCTTTAATGTTTTGCAAATAAACTTTGCAAGCGCTTTGTTTTTCCCGAAAGCGTGTTCGCGCATAGAGTTGTCCGCTCCATAAATACGGCGGAACAAGAAAATTAATGTTGTTCGCGGCTGCGAATTTCGTTTGCACGGCTTCTTTGTTTCCGACATAAAGAATATTGGTCCGCATATCGCGTTTTATGACATAAAGAGGTTCCGACCATGCAATGCCAAGCCCTTTTCTTTGTCCTTCCGTATACGCCCAAAGCCCTTTGTGCCGGGCGATTTTCATTGTTTCTTTCGTTTTTTCGTCAAGATAGAAAATGTCACCGGAACCTTGTGTGTCAAAGCCGAATTTTTGCCCGCAGGCTGTCAGAAAGCTTCGGTAATCATCATGGGGAACAAAGCATACTTCCTGGCTTTCTTTCGGACAGGGAACGGCAATTTTTTTTTCAAGAATTTCTTTTTTTATGTCTTCTTTGATTTTGTCGGCTAAAGGAAAAAGGGCGAAACGTAAATTTTCTATCGGTGTCAGAGCCAAGAAATAGCTTTGGTCTTTTTTTTCGTCATCGGCGCACCGAATGCAGTATCCGTAATCTTGCGTTAAAGAATTTTCAAAAAGGGAAAGTTTGGCATAATGCCCCGTGGCGAGCTTTTCCGCTCCCAATTCCTTCGCTTTTTTCAGCAATTCACCGAATTTCATGCTTTTATTGCAGAAAGCGCAGGGGTTTGGCGTTCTGGCATTTTTATAGTAATCAAAAAAAGGGAATATGACTTCCTTATTGAATGCTTTTTTTAAATCAATGCAATGGAAAGGAATATTTAAAATTTCGCAGGCTTCGCGCAATTGCGGGACAACATCATATTCGGTTTCAATAAAACGTGCGTGCAGAGCAAAAACATCATGACCTTGTTCCTGCAATTTGATAAGGGCATAAAGACTGTCTATGCCGCCGCTGACCGCAACTGCTGTTTTCATATTCCGAATATAGCTTATTTTGTTTTATTCCGCAAGAAATAAAGAATTATATCAAAAAAAATTGATATATTTAACTTGACTGTATAAGGATATTTGAATATAAACAATCAACACTTTTGCTTTATAAAAAGGGTTGGTATGAAAAGTAATGATATTTTGAAAAATATCAAAGCATTAGCCGATGACACAAGACTGCGTTTGGCTTATATCCTATGGCACTACGAGTTGTCCGTCAATGAGCTTGTCGGTCTTTTGAACATGGGACAGTCGCGTGTTTCACGCCATTTAAAAATTTTGTCCGATGCAGGATTGCTGCAAGCCAGACGCGACGGCTTATGGGTTTTTTATAAAGCGGTTGAAGAAGGGGAAAACAAGGAGTTTCTTTCTTCGATTTTTTCATACCTTTCCAAAGATATACAAAATGATTTGGATGTCGCTTCCCGTATCATCGAGGAACGCGCCATAAAAACAAGGCAATTTTTCAATAGTATCGCGGATGATTGGGATGAATTGAACAAAGAGGTGCTGGGTGCGTTTTCTCTGCCTTTGGAAGTGCAGAAATCTGTTCCTGCCGATTGTGACATTGCGGTTGATTTGGGCTGCGGAACAGGAGAGGTTCTTGACAAGCTACTTGAAGCAAGCGGAAGCGTTATCGGGGTTGACGGTTCGCAAAAAATGCTTGATTTGGCAAGAAGACGTTTTACGGACAATATCGCGAAGCTTTCCCGCTTATCTTTGAGAATCGGAGAACTTGATCACTTGCCTTTGCGTGATAACGAAGCGAGTTTCGCTTGTATCAATCTGGTGTTGCATCATTTGTCGGAACCTAAAATCGCACTTTCGGAAATCGAGCGCGTGCTCGCTCCCAAAGGGATTTTGTTCATCAGTGATTTTTTGCAGCACAAGGAAGAAAAAATGCGCAGCAATTACGGGGACAGATGGCTCGGATTTTCCAAGGAAAGTTTGGAAAATTACATGCAGGAACTGGGTTTTAAAATTATTCAATATGAAACACAAAAAGTGAAAATGGGTTTACAGTTACATTTACTCATTGCACAAAAATCATAGGAGAAAAAAAATGGCGGCAAAAGAATTGGATTATAATTTGGCTTATAAAGTTGCTGATATGAGCCTTGCTGAATTTGGAAAAAAAGAAATGCAGTTGTCAGAAAGGGAAATGCCCGGGCTTATGGAACTCATTTCCCGTTACGGCAAGGAAAAACCTTTGAAAGGTTTTAAAATCACAGGTTCTTTGCATATGACAATCCAAACTGCTATGCTTATCAAAACCTTATATGAACTGGGTGCCGATATCCGCTGGGCTTCCTGCAACATTTTTTCGACCCAAGACCATGCGGCGGCTGCCATTGCCGAACAAGGCTATGCAAAAGTTTTCGCTTGGAAAGGCGAAACATTGGAAGAGTATTGGTGGTGTACAGAAATGGCTTTGACATGGCCTGACGGTTCCGGTCCCAATCTCATCGTCGATGACGGCGGCGACGCCACGCTTCTTATCCATTACGGCATTCAAGCGGAAAACGACCCAAGTTTCTTGGATAAGAAATGCGGCAGCAAGGAAGAAGAATGCATTATGGAACGCTTGAAACTCGCCTATAAGAACGATACCAAACGCTGGCATAAAATTGTTCCCGCTATCCGCGGCGTTTCCGAAGAAACCACAACGGGCGTGCACCGTTTATATCAAATGGAAAAAGAAGGAAAACTCTTATTCCCGGCAATCAACGTGAATGATGCCGTAACCAAATCAAAATTCGATAACCTTTACGGCTGCCGTGAATCTTTGGCGGACGGTATCAAACGCGCTACCGACATCATGATGGCGGGTAAAGTTGTCTGCGTTTGTGGTTACGGAGATGTGGGCAAAGGCTGTGCGCAGTCCATGCGCGGGCTTGGCGCGAGAGTTCTGGTAACTGAAATTGATCCTATTTGCGCATTGCAGGCGGCAATGGAAGGGTATGAAGTCGTAACCGTTGAGGACGCTCTTCCGCTTGCCGATATTTTTGTTACAGCCACAGGCAATTACCATGTCATTACCGGTGAACACATGAGCAACATGAAAGACGAAGCCATTGTTTGCAATATCGGACACTTTGACAATGAAATCGATATGGCATGGCTTGAAAGCAAATCAAACAGCAAAAAAATGCAAATCAAGCCTCAAGTGGATAAATGGACTTTGCCCGGCGGAAAATCAATCATCATTCTTGCTGAAGGCAGACTTGTGAACTTAGGCTGTGCAACAGGCCACCCAAGTTTTGTCATGTCCAACTCCTTCACCAACCAGGTGGTCGCCCAACTTGAGCTTGCAAGCAAAAAGCTTGAAACAAAAGTGTATACTTTGCCTAAAAAGCTTGACGAGGAAGTCGCAAGACTGCACCTTGCCCGTCTTGGAGTGAAACTGACCACATTAAGACAGGACCAAGCGGATTATATCGGTGTCGCTGTTGACGGACCATATAAACCCGATCATTACAGATATTAATGGAAAGGCTTCTTCGGAAGCCTTTTTTTATAAAAAAACGAAATTCTTTTTTTATAAAAAATAGCAAAAAAAAAACTTGACGGTGCAAAGTATTTTTATTATAAGTGGCTATCAATTGTTAATATAGGCGTGTGGCTCAGGGGTAGAGCACTTCCTTGACACGGAAGGGGTCAGCAGTTCAAGTCTGCTCATGCCTACCATATAAATGAGAAAAGGGGGCTAGACCTCCTTTTCTTATATCAGTTTTTTGCAGTGGAGTTTGGTATGAAAATCGCGCTTGATGAAAAAGAGATTGAAGTCGGAGAAAATGCCCTTATTTTTGATGTGCTGAAGGAAAATCTTTCCGGAAAAAAATTTAAAACCTGCATAGCCGCCAAAATCAACGGCGAAACATTGCTTGACTTATCTCAGACGGTACCAGCCCACACAACAGCCATAACCCCCGTAACCGCCGACAGTGAAGAAGGATTGCAGATTTTACGCCATTCGGTTTCCCATATCATGGCGCAAGCCGTGCAAAAACTTTTTCCCAACACAAAGGTAACCATCGGACCTTCCATTGAAAATGGCTTTTATTATGATTTTGATGCGGAACGTCCTTTTACTCCCGCCGACTTTGAAAATATTGAAAAGGAAATGCATGCCATAGCGGAACGGAATTTGCCTTTTGAACGTTCCGTCATGTCCAAAAATGATGCAATAGAATTTTTCAAGAAAAAAGGTGAGCTGTACAAAGCTGAAATCATTTCAGAAATTGAAGCCGATACGGTTTCTTTATATAAACAAGGCGATTTCATCGATCTTTGCCGCGGACCGCATATTCCCAACACTTCCTTTGCAAAGGCTTTTAAACTTATGTCCGTTGCAGGGGCTTATTGGCGCGGTGATGAAAAAAATCCTATGCTTTCCCGTATTTACGGAACCGCTTTTGCTGATGAAAAAGAATTGAAAACCTATCTGAACAGACTTGAAGAAGCGAAAAAGCGAGACCATCGGAAACTTGGAAAAGAACTCGGACTTTTCACGTTTTACGACGATGTCGCCCCAGGCATGGCATTTTGGCTGCCGAAGGGCATGATGCTCAGAACCATATTGGAAGATTTTTTACGCCGCGAGCATTTGAAACGGGGCTATGAGCTTGTGCAGGGCCCGCAAATCATGCGTAAGGAATTGTGGGAGAAATCTGGGCATTACGACCATTACCGCCAAAACATGTATTTCACCGAAATTGAAAACGCCGTCCATGGGGTCAAGCCTATGAACTGTGTCGGGCATCTTCTTATGTACAACAACAGCTTGCATAGCTATAAGGAACTGCCTGTCCGCATGTTTGAACTCGGGCTTGTGCACAGACATGAGATGAGCGGCGCGTTGCACGGGCTTTTGCGTGTCCGCCAATTCACTCAGGATGATGCGCATATCATTTGCACCCCTGAGCAATTGGAAGATGAAATTATCAATATCATGAACTTTTCCGCCGACTTAATGGCTCTGTTCGGGTTCAGTTACAAATTATTCATTTCAACCCGTCCGAAAGACAGCATAGGCACTGACGAAGCATGGGAACTTTCCACGCAGGCTCTTATCCAAGCTGTGAAGAAAGAAGGAAAAGAGTATCAAATCAATGAAGGTGACGGTGCTTTTTACGGACCTAAAATAGATATTAAAGTTACCGACGCTATCGGACGTGAATGGCAGCTTTCAACCATTCAGGTCGATTTCAACTTGCCGGAACGCTTTCAAATCGAATATGTCGGACAAGACGGCGAAAGACATAGACCCGTTATGGTGCACCGCGCGATTTTGGGTTCTTTGGAACGTTTTATCGGAGTGCTTACGGAACACTATACAGGCGCATTCCCGACCTGGCTTGCGCCGGTTCAGGCAAGAATTTTAAATGTTACCGACGCCCAGCTTGATTTTACGAGAGAGGCCGTGAAAAAATTACAAGCTGCCGGAATACGCGTCGAAGCTGATACGAGAAATGAAAAACTTGGCTTTAAAGTACGTGAAGCCCAGCTTGCAAAGATACCTTTTATTCTCGTCATCGGGGATAAGGAAGTTGAAGAAGGTGGCGTAAATATTCGCCTTCGCACGGGGGAAAACTTAGGTTTGCAATCACTTGACGAAACTATTAAAACCATCCGTGACGATAATGACAAACCATTTAAAACTGGAGGAATGAGCTATAGCTTCGCCTAACATGAAACCACGTCGTGAAGTGCCTCAGCAAGACGGCACAAGACGCAATGAACAAATCCGAGCTCGTGAAGTTCGAGTTATCGGTGCGGAAGGGGAACAAATTGGTATTCTTTCAAAACAAGAAGCGATAGATCTTGCAAAAGAACATGGTCTTGACCTTGTGGAAGTTGCCGCGACGGCAGATCCGCCTGTTTGCCGTATCATGGATTTTGGTAAATTCAAATACGAACAGCAGCAAAAGAAAAAAGAACAAAAGAAAAACCAAACTGTTGTTCAGATTAAAGAAATTAAAATCCGCCCCAAAACAGATGATCACGATTATGAAACAAAACTTCGCCATATCCGCCGTTTCTTGGAAGATGGTGATCGCTGTAAAGTCACTGTGTTTTTTAGAGGACGGGAAATTGTTCATAAAAGCCGTGGACAAGCGATTTTAGACCGCATTGTCGAAAATACGAAAGATCTCGCCAAGGTCGAAGCAGAACAAAACGTTGAAGGCCGCACCTTGCAGATATTGCTCATTCCCCTTGGGAAAAAATAATCGAAAGCCACATACGTGGCTTTTTTTATAATCTTTATCCGAAAGTAGACATTCGTTTTATTTTGATATACATTGCACAGATACATTAATTATAAAGATAGGATACTATGGCTGTTTCAAAAGATCTTGTAATTGGCTTGGCCGGGCTTGGCACTGTCGGCTCCGGGCTGGTGCAGTTATTAAAAAACAATGCGGCTGAAATAGAACAGAGAACCGGAAAAAAAATCTTTGTCAAATATGTTGCCGTTCGTAATATCGATGTCAAGAGAGAAATTCCGAAAGAGGCGCAGCTTATCAATGATCCTCTTCTTATGGCGGAAGATCCTGAGGTTCAAGTGATAGTTGAATTAATCGGCGGAACGACTTTGGCAGGAACACTTATAAAGAAAGCTTTAGAAAACGGAAAATCTGTCGTAACGGCAAATAAAGCGCTTCTTGCCGAAAAAGGCGAAGAGCTTTTCGCCCTTGCGGAAGAAAAAAATCTCTTCTTAGCGTACGAAGCAAGCGTTGCAGGTGCTATTCCCGTTGTTCAGACAATAAAAGACAGCTTGGCGGGAAATAAAATTGAAACGATTTTCGGTATTTTAAACGGTACGAGCAATTATATTTTATCGGAAATGTCTTCACATGGCACCGAGTTTGACGAGGCTTTGAAAATGGCACAAAAACTCGGATTTGCCGAGGCTGATCCGACTCTTGACATTGACGGATTTGATGCCGCCCATAAGCTCAAATTACTTATCCGTCTTGCATGGGGCGTTCATTATCCTTATGAAAAGCTTTCCGTGCAAGGTATCCGCAATATCAGCGCCATGGATATTGCTTTCGCGCGAAGCCTCGGATATTCCATAAAATTGCTGGGGCAGGCAGGACGCACCCATGATGAGATAGAAGCTGCCGTCAGTCCGGTACTTATTCCTTCGTCTGCAATGCTCGCAAGGGTTGACGGCGCATTCAACGCCATTCATATCAACGGCAATGCTGTCGGTTCTCTGTTTTTGCATGGGCTCGGGGCCGGAAGCCTGCCGACCGCAAGTGCTGTTCTTGGTGATATCATGTCGCTTATGAAAGATATTTACGACAGTACCGGTTACGTCATGCAAAAATTACCCCTCGCTTCAATGGCTAAACCCGAAGATTCCGTTTCATCATGGTATTTGCGGCTTATGGTGCATGATACCGTAGGGGTTTTGCGTGACATAGCGGGAATTTTTGCAAAACATTCTATCAGCATTGCCCAAGTCATTCAAAAGAAGAAACAGGAAAACGGCGTGCCGCTGGTTTTTATGACCCATGAAACAACGGTTGAAGCAATGAAAAATGCATTGCAGGAAATAGAAGCGACAAAAATTTTAAATTGCAAACCTGTTGCATTTCGTGTGCTTGAATTACTTTAGAGAGGAAATTATGGCTGTAAGCATTAATGAAAATCTTTGCTGCGGAGATAAACTTTGTATCAATATTTGTCCTTGCGAATGTATTGAATTGAATGGTGAAAATAAAGCCGTTCTCAGCCGTAAGGGAAGTTTAACCTGCATTTCCTGCGGGCAGTGCATTGCTGTTTGTCCCAAGGGAGCCATCTCTCTTGAAATCAATGACAATGTGGAAAAAGGAGAAAGCATTTCAGGTTGTTATCCTTCTTTTGACACGCTTAAAAATATGATACAACTGCGCCGTTCCGTGCGACAATATAAAGAAAGCCCTATTCCCAATGAAGATATTGAAAAAGCCCTTGATATCGTGCGTTTCGCCCCAACGTCCAAAAATAAGCAATATGTAAAATGGGTCGTTATCAACGGCAAGAAAAAAGTCCGTCAATTAGCTGATTTGGTTATAGATTTCATGCGAAGCATACCCTCCGCGAAGCGAATGGTCGCAAGCCATGAACACGGGGAAGATCCCATTTTCCGCGGGGCGACTTGCGTAATTTTTGCATACTGCGATAAGGAAATCGGTGAACGTTTCGGCACAATTGACTGTACCATTGCCGCGAGCTATTTGGAATTATTGCTGCCAAGCATGGGCATTGGAACGTGCTGGGCGGGGTTTGCTATCGGTGTTGCAAGACAATACGCGCCTATCAATGAATTTTTAGGGCTTAAAGATACGGATATTGTTGAAGCGGGACTTATGATCGGTTATCAAAAAACAAAATACAGAAATATCCCCCCGCGCAAAAAAGCGGAAATTCTTTTTGTATAGCACAGGCTCGGCTTTTTTTTGTAATATTGGAAAATAGAGCATAAAACTATTGAAAGGATTGACATGTTCAATCCTTTTTTTATTGCCGTTTCAACACAAAACATACCAGCTTTGCTGGTGAGATACGAAAAATTTTCAGACATAAGATTGTTAAATTTATTCTGAAAGAAACAGAATTTTAAGGAAACAGACGTTATGAACGCGGAAGCTAATTACCGTATCAGTTGAAAAATATTATATAGTTACGCATGATAAGACTAAATGGAACAAAATTTAGGAGCGGTTTGTCAACGAAGTGAGATTGGCAAATCCGTTTAAAAACGCCTTAACTGTAAATCAAATACCTTTTGAGCACTGAGAAAGTTCAGCAGTTAATCCAACGCCGTCGATTCATATTTTAAACCAAATCCATGAGCGCGTAAGTAAGCTGCGCTGTGATAAAATCGGAAAGAACGCTGTCTTCACGTGGGGCAAGTTCAACAACATCAAAACCGATGAGCGTTCTGTTTTCAACCGCTTTTTTTGCCAAGTTGAGAGCTTGATACCATTGCAATCCGCCGGCAACGGGCGTTCCCGTATCCGGAATGACGGAAGGGTCCAAACCGTCCACATCAAAGGTG